>OGOG01001128.1_pt1 | contig 27185 bp, 28 predicted proteins | sample 1552581 | NCBI WGS metagenome assembly OGOG01 (sample SAMEA2580152, study PRJEB22360) | human gut metagenome | biome: human gut; feature: human-associated habitat; material: faeces | place: Denmark | collected 2008/2010 | reverse complement strand
TGCGGAATACGCCAGTATGTCCCGCCGGGAGCTGACCAGCCGCTTTCCGCTGCCGTCGTTCCCGCGGTAGCGCGCGGATATTCCCTCCGCCGCCTTTGCGAGCTTGTCAGTATTTTCTTCAGATAGCAGCCGCTCGACCTCGCCGCGCAGCTCTGCCGGAAACTCCATATGTGTCCTCTTTAAAAATAGTTATTGCGTATCTCCTTGGAAGCAAACGCGCCCTCGAGGGTCTGACCCTCAACGTCCGGGTGAAGTCCGTCCTTGAGATACTTGCCCCTGCCGCCGATGACCTCGAACTTCTCGCAGATACCGCAGTTGCTGTATGCGTCGATAAGCTGCACTGAAAGCCCTCTGCATATCGTGGTAAGGCAGTCTATCGTCTTTTCGATCTTCTTGTTATGAGCAGGCGTTGCGGTCTGGATAGGGGTCATAACGAACACCCGTGCCTCCGGGAAATTCTCCTGAATGGTCTGAATGCACCATCTTGCCGCACCCGCCTCGGTGAACAGGTCGATGTTGTCATTGCCGGAAAGCTCCTTGCCGAGCAGCGCCTTGTCGGCGTCGCCGATGAACTCTGTAAGGTCGTTGGTGCCCATCGCAAATGCGAATATGTCAGGCTTCGGGAAGTTGCCGCTCTTTACCTCCGCAAGGAAGCGCTGGATATGCACCACCGCGCAGTTGTTCGCGCGCTTCTGCATTTCTAACGGGTCGTCCGTAGGCTCCCAGCCGTCGCTTATTCCTGCGAAGTCAGCCGCGCCGTAGTCCTGCGTGGTAACAGTCTTTCCCGCAGCTTCGAATGTGCGCTTGTACCACACCGAGCTTCCCACAGCAACATTGCTGTGGGACTTCATGCCCAGGTTCTTATAAACATGGAAGCTCCACTGTTCGCCGGCGGTGATGCTGTCGCCGTCTATTCCTAAATTCAGCTCAGAAAAATCAGTCATTTTCTCTGTTCTCCTATTTGTATTTTTTTCATACTAATACTTTATCACAAAAAAACGATTTTGTAAAGTAAAATTTCACAAAATGCGAAAATTAAATGCCGGAAAGGTCAAAATCCGGAGTGTATTCCTCCCTGGCGGAGCTGCGCTCCTGCATGAATCCGTCCAGCCCGGCTTCGTAAACAGCGTCCAGAGCCTTGCGGTACTCAAACGTAGTTATCCTGCGGTTGAGCCGCGGGATATCCTTCGCCTTCCAGAACGGCGTATACTGGCTCATCAGGCTGAACAGCACGTGCTTTCCGAACCGCTCCCCGACACGCTTTATGACCTCCACCGAATCCCGGTAATGATACGGAAGCACCAGATGCCGCACAATAACGCCCTTTTTCAGCATATCCCCGGAAAAAGCGGGACTGCCGGTCTGCCTTACCATTTCCGCGACGGCGTTCATCGCCGTTTCAAAATAATGCGGAGCCTGCGAAAGCTCCACGGCAAGCTCATCGGAATAGTACTTGACGTCCGGCAGGTAGATATCGACATATCCCTCCAGCGCCCGGAGCGTTTCCACACGCTCGTAGCCGCCGGTGTTGTACACCACCGGGATAGTCAGCCGTGGCTTTGCGATGTCCAGGGCGCGTATTATCTGCGGAACGAACGGCGTGGGACTTACAAGGTTAATGTTATACGCGCCGCGCTGCTGGAGCTCAAGGAATATGTCGGCTAGCCGCTCTACAGTGACGTCCTTCCCGAATCCGCCCGCGCTGACATCGTGGTTCTGACAGAACACGCACCTCATCACGCAGCCGGAAAAAAACACAGTTCCGCTGCCGGTCTGCCCGGAATCGTCCGGGTCGCCGCTTATGCACGGCTCCTCCCACTGGTGGAGCGCAGCCCTTGCAAGCCGGGGAGCCTCCCCCATGCCGCAGAAACCCCGGGAAGCGCTGCGGTCAACGCCGCATTCCCTTGGGCAGAGTCTGCAAATCATTATATCACCTCTGAAAAATCCGGAGAGCATAACTCTCCGGACATAATCTTTAATTAATGCGGATTTACTGCTGCGCGTCTGCCGTAACGGTTTTAATAAGCTCGTAGGAAGCCGCAAGCTTGCCATTATTATCATGGGAAAGATCCATCTTCACCGCGAGTGAATCGTTCGATATCTGCGTGAAATCAAGCGGATTTACCGCGTCCACATTGTAGACGTAAACGAAGGTTATCGACGGCATTTGTGTGAAATCACTGCTGTTAACGATAACGCGGAAGCTGTCGCAGTCCTGAAAAGCAAACGCCGCCTCGGAATCCGCGCCGGTGACTATCGGGTCTATAACGCGCTGACGCTCTGTGAATACAACGTCCTGGATATCCTGCGCCTCGGCAGTGCCGGCGTCATAGACGTTCTGCGCGGCGATTATCCTGCCGTTGGTGACAACCGTATTGAGCTGCATTTTGGAGTGGCGGTAATCCGGAGACGCCGGGTCGCCGTTCTCGTCAAGGCCATTAAGCACCTGACCGTCGATAATGTAAGTGGAGGAGTCCGCCTGGGTCACGCTTATGGTGAACACCGGGGCGTAGATTATATTCTGATACTGCGCCAGCACCTCGGTTATGTCGGATTTCTGCACCGACTCCGTGTCGGATTCGTTCATCTTCACGATTATCTCGGAGAGAGTCTCGTTTGCGTTGAGGTCGGTGGTGTAAACGCGGGTTATCTGCGCGTTGGTGCCGTTCTCATTCTTGAGGTCGCCGCAGAATATCATCTCCCGGGCGTTCAGCATTAGTATCATATACGCGATGAGTCCCAGTATCACCAGCGATATCAGAACTATTCCAATTACTACTTTCATTGTTTACCTCAAATGCAATATAAATTTGTGTCCCAATCCGGAATATACGAGTGATGTCTCATGTAGAACTTGTATTTCCGGTTCAGCTCCGCTATCTGGAGCGGTATCGCGAACATGTCCTCGTTGCGGTGGTACAGCGCGACCGAGAGCTTCGGACGATGCGCTGTGATCGTCTTTTTCGCACCGTCTATCGCCTGCTTCTCGCTGCCCTCTACGTCATACTTTATGAACGTCGCCGCGTCGCCCTGGAGCATGTGATCCACGCTCATCATGCTGACCTCGCGGAATCTCGCGGGATTCGCCAGCTTTTTCGGGTCAGCCGCGTCAACATGGGAGCTTCTCCCCGCCCTCAAGCTGAACATCATCGTGGTCTCAGTATCCCAAGCACCGCAGTTGTACGCCTCAAGCAATCCGAAGCCTATCATATACAGCCGGCGCTTGAGCTTGATGTAATTGCGGTGATCCGGCTCCATGGCGTATATCTTGCGGAACTGCATTCCGGTCTCGTTCAGGAACTTCACGATAGTGTCGCCGTTGTACGCGCCGAGGTCTACATATGTCTCCTGCGCGCCTATACGGAGCAGATCGTACATCTCCTCCTCGGGGGACTCGCACTCCTTCAGGAGGTTTATCCTGCCGCTCAGCTTGTAGCGTATCACGTTCTCAAACACGCGCCTCGACTGTTCGTCCGCGAGCATGCCGTAGACCTTCTCAAGCTCCGCGCTGTGCTCTCTGGCGTAATCCAGCGTGAAAAGACCTCCGCCGGTCACGGGAACGTTCGGAGCGTAAAGCTCATGCTTCTCCGCTATGCTGTAGATGTGCTCCATGACCTCCGGTATCTGGCTGCCAAAGCAGACCAGTATCAGGAAATCATCGCCGTAAAGCTCCTCTATCTCAGAGAGCTTCTTTACGCGGTATCCGAGGAAGCTGTGTCCCCGCACGAACTCGTCGCTCGCCATGATATCCGCCACCGGCACGCCTGCCTCGTCCAGCACGGACTTTATCTTCTCCGCGCCGTCGCCCATGCCGTAAAGCACTATCTTCTTTTCCGTCTGCCGCAGGTAATCCCACAGGCAGCTATCTATCTCATCAAGGAAAAATGCCATTATAATCCCCCGGGTCACATCGTACGGATACGCTCCGATTCCTTCACGCACTTAACGAACGCTTCCGAAACAGCGGAGCTGTCCAGATGATATTTTTCAACATATTTATCGACTGTCGCCCAGTCGCCCTTTTCGTAACTGTACGCAAGGTCGAACACGTCGCTGTAGACGCCGCCCCTGCCCATAAGTCCGTCCTTTATCTCCTGGGTCAGCGGGAACTCTGCCAAAGCCTGAGCCAGCGCCCTCTCGCCGCCGTATGTCACCATCGACAGCAGACCCATCAGGTAGAACGCATCGGAATCATTCCTTGCCTCCGGTATCATCAGCGCAAGCTGCTTGCAGAACTTTGCCAGCAGGCACGAGATACGCATTATTTCAACGTTATCGCTGCGGGTTATGCGCTGCATTCCCATGAGGTATATCCACTCGCGCAGGTAGTCAAGCCCAAGTATCACCAGTGCCTGTCCGATGGAGCTTACGCGGTTCCTTACCCCAAAATAGACGGAGTTGATAAGCCGCAGCAGCCGCTGGCACATCGCGGTATCGCAGGAAATAACGTCCACGATATCGCTGAACTCCGGCTCCGGCTGTGAAATGAGCTGCATAACGCGCATAAAATTCACAGGAAGCGGCGTCAGGCTGTTTTTGGACATTATCATAGGCTTCGCAAAGAAGTATCCCTGCATGAAGCTGCACCCGAGCCTCTTCGCCCATTCGAATTCCTCGCGGGTCTCTATCTTCTCTGCCAGCATAACTTTGTTGGAATAGCGGCAGATGTACGCCGTCTCCTCGATGGATTTCTGCGGCGTGCGGAAATCTATCTTAACGATGTCGCCAAGCTCGAAAAGCTGACTGTAGCTGCTGTCGTACTCGAAATCGTCGAGCGCAAGGGTATAGCCGCGCTCCTTGAGCTCCTGACAGGCGGCGAGGAGTTTTTCGTCCATCATCAGGTTTTCAAGGACCTCGACCACCACAAGCTCCGGAGATATCATCTTCGGGACCCCGCGTTTCAGCAGATTTCCAGTGAAATTGATGAATGCCTTGCTGTTTCCGATGATGTCCCTTATATCCAGACCGAAAAAAGCATTGGTAATTACATCCGCAGTGGAAGCGTCGCCATCTACGCCGTTATATTGGTTCTGGACGCCGTTGCTGCGATAGAGCAGCTCATATCCATAGACGTGATTCTCGGTATCAAATATCGGCTGACGCGCCATGTAAACGTTCATCTGTGATCACCCTTCTGTGTGAAATCGCAATATACCTAGTACAATTATACAGTATTTTTGTGAATTTTGCAAGCACCGAAAAAAAGAAATAAGTAATTTAGCAATTTTGCACAATGCTGGATAGTTATATTTGGAAGCAGACGGCATCTGTCTCAGGCGGCGTCAAAAAAACAGGGCTGCCGAAAAACGACAGCCCCTGATATTACAGATTTTTATTGAGCGACTGACCCGTCGCACGATTAACGACCGCGCTATTGTAATAGCCGATCTTCTGGCGAGTCTGCTTGAGCTGCTCAAGCTCCCGGCGGGAATCAACATGCTGATTCTTGAACTGCCCGGAGATGACCTTATCCTTATCGACGATACGCTGCTTCATAACAGTGATATTCCGCTGCATGAGCTGTATCTCCTTATGCTGGTCGTCCAGCGGAGCGTTCACGTAGCTTCCGTGAACCAGCGTTTGCAGAAGCACCCTTTCCTCCGGCTGCTCTACCTCTATGACGCTTTCAAGCTGCTGCTTGAGTTCTTCCAGCTTCTCAATAAGCGCATTTCTTGCCAGCAGCGACTGCTGAAGCACCTCAAGCTCGGCATTGATCATGGCATCAGTCTGCTGGTCATATTCCTGAAGCACCTCGTAAATCTGCTTAAGCAGCGCGAGTACGCCCTCACACCCCGTTAACTCTGCCATAACAACACCTCCTCTGGATCACTTCTTATGTCCCTTTGCCTGCGCTTCGATCTCTTCCTTAGTCATCTGGCTTATCTGCGTGAACGCGTCACGGAGATCCGCTATCATCGGAATTATCTTCTTCAGCTCCTCGGCATGCTCAGCGTCCTTATTGAGGTTCGCATTTGCCGCCGACCTCTGGAAGAAGTCGTAGAGCTGATCCAGATTCTTCGATATCGGAACATCCTTATCCAGCGAACCACGGAGCGCCCCGATAAGCTCCTGAGCCTTCATCAGCGCCTCGTGCGCCTTCTTGATATCCTTTGATTCGATAGCGCTGATGCCAATAGCAAGCTGACGCTCAGTCTCGCTGTAAAGTTTGATAACGACTTCCACCGGAGTCATGGTGGATACAGACTGCTTTTTATATGCGGAATAGGGATTTGACATGATGAATGTCCTCTGTTCTGTTTATTTTACTGGTAGCTTGATGTGCCGGTTCCAAGATAAGAGGAGATGTAGCTGGTCTGACTGTTGAGGTCAGCCATTGCGGTCTCCATGTTTGTGAACACCTTCCACCAATATTCTTCCTTTGTGTCGTAACGATCCTGGAGCTCCTTCAAACGATCCTGCATCTTCACCATCTCCTTGTAGATGGTGCTGTCAGTGGTGACGGAGCTGTCTGCCTTACCGGCCTTTCTTACCAGAGTACCTCTGGTATTAGCAGCGCCGCTGCTCTTTACCGCGCCGTCGATAACAGAATTCAGTTTCTTCATCATGCCGGTATCGCTGTCGGTGAACAGCTTTATGATAGCGTCCTCGTTATTCTCAAACGCTTTGTCAAATGCGTTCTCGTCTATCTGGAGCTTTCCATGTTCGCTCCACTCGCTGGAGGTCTTTATGCCCAGGTTGTAGATACCGAACTTAGAACCGTCGTCGAGCGTGACACTGGTGTAAAGCGCAGATCTCATCTGGCTCATTACAGTGGAAACGGTAGAGTCATTGTACAGTACGCCCTGCTTTGCCTTCTCCTCCCACTTGGTTATCTCATCCTCGCTCATTTCGTCCTTCTCGGCGTTGGTCAGCGGCTCGTACGTGTTGCCGTCGTCGTCCTTCGCAGGAGACTTGCCGATATATCCATACACATCGTCGATGAGCTTATTATAGGATTCAACGAACTTCTTTAGCGCGTCCTTGACCGTGGTGGAATCCTTTGCAATGTTTACGGTATAGGTCTCGCCGATAGTCATGTTGTCGTTGAATGTGAAGGTGTTGCCGTCCAGGGTGTAGGTGTTATCGTTAAGGTAAACCTCCTGACCGTTGATCTCAAAGATCGCGTTCTGACCCTCGGACGCACCAACAGTGCCGTTGTCGTCAACAAGACCCAGGCTTCTGCCAAGGGAAGTATCGCCTACCTCAACCTTACCAGCGCCGCCGAACTCCTTAGATTCCAGCGTGAAGCTGTTAGTCAGGGAGGAATATGTCATGGTAACGCCTGCGGCAGACTTATTGACCGCACTCATCATTGAAGATATGGTAGATTTTTTATCAAGGCTGATTTCCGTGCCGTTTATATTGAGCTTATAGGTTCCGTCGGCCTCGGGTTTGAAACCGAGATCCGAAAGCGTGGAGCCGGAGCTGATCTTATTGGAGGCAGACGCCTTTGTAAGGCCGAGTGTACCGCCCTCAACGGAAGTCATAGAAAAATCTACCGAGTTGCCATTGCTATCCGCAGCGGTAACATATGTGCCATCGAAATTAAATGTGTACCCGGCAACGCCCTTGAGAGCTTCCTTGATAGACGCAGCATTCTTATCCTTTGCGGCCTGCTCGTTGGAATAGTTGAACTTTTCAAGCTGCTCATCGGATACTATTTCGTTTTCTGCAAGATTATAAGACTTGCGGTAAGCCGCTGTTTTCAGTCCCTTATATTCAGCAAGAATAGCCTCGTTACCAGTCTGGCCCTTGCTGTCATAATATGTGCTGGAAACGCCGTTAAATGCGACAGATACATTCTTTCCGCCGATTTCTACCTGAAAAGCGTTCACACCGGTGACAACGCTGCCGGTAGAAATAGCAACCTTCTCCTTAGGCTGAGCTAAACCAAAATTGCCCTTGTTCTCAGCGACGGAAACGGAAGCGTTTCCGCCTACCTGGAATTCAGCCTTCCCATCAGAACCGAGTTTTGCCTGAAGGAACCACTCCTTGCCGTTTGCATCAGTAGCACCGGTGGCTCCGGAAGTCTTTCCGGAATATCCGAAACTCTCCTGGAGCTTCTGGTTCAGCGAATCAATAATGCTGGACTTGGCAGCGTCCTTATCGGCAACATTTCCGTCTGCGCCGAGCAGGGCGTCGGCTGAAAATGATATCGTCTTTCTTATGCCGCCTACCTGTACGTCAAGCGCAAAATTCATTGTCCATGTCTTGCTGCCGTCGTCGTTGGTCTTTACTTCTCCGCTGGCGGAACTCAGCGCCTTGTCAAGGTCGAGTTTAAAGTTGCCGGAAGTTATTGAATTGCCCTGGGCAGTCGAAGCCTTTGCAGCCTGGTTCAGCTTTATCTTGTAGCTTCCTGAAGAAGAGTTTGAAGTCGTGCTGACGGTCAGACCCGCCGTGTCGGCGTTGGATGTCGCAGTGACGTCCGCCTTGAACTTGTTGAAGGTGGATGGGCTCATCAGATATGTATCACGCTTGAGAACATCAAAATATGTATTCTTGAATTCAGTGATCTTCTTTGTGATATCCTGATAAGCGGACTGCTGCCATGATAACTTTGTGATTTTCTGGCTCTGCTTGTCTATTCTTGTCTGGTATGAGGAAAGAAGCTGCGTTACCATAGCTTCAGTATCGAAGCCAGACGTAATACCTCCCAGACGTAAATTACTTACTGCCATGTTACTTTTCCTCCTGTTTATGCTGATTCAGAAGCCCGGCTATTGCGCCGCCGGAAATATGCGCCGACTGCTCATTCGTCTGACGCGCGTCTTTCAGCTCGCTTCTGATGACCTTTACCTCTTTTGGAGCGTTTATGCCTATCTTGACCTTATCCTTGCCTATCTCCAACACGGTTATCTCGATATTGTCGGAGATTATCAGGCTCTCATCAAGCTTTCTTGTAACTACGAGCATGGTCAGACCTCCTCGTAGACCGGAGCCTTGAACTCATAATGCTCCGTCAGAATGACCTGTGCAGCCCTGCGCTCATTAGTGTTGATAATGATGGGACAGCGCAGATTGATGGTAGTCTTTTTATAATCCTCGGGTACTATAGCCACTGCAAGACAGCGGTACGGCGAGTCCTCGTTGATGTTGAGCAGTTTCTGCTCCTCATCGGATATTACGAAGCGATAGTCGCTGTATATCACCATCGGGTCGTAGACCACGAAGCAGGGTTCCTTTGAATCAACAGCCTGCAGCCACATCGGAAACACTCCGTCACCCAGCGGGCTGAGCAGCGCGTATCTCTTGACGTTCTCAAAACCGATGATACCTTCGGGGAATGTGATGATCTTATCTTCCTCAATCTCCTGCTCGCCGAAATCTCTTGTGATTATCTTCATAGGCAAATTCGGCGTACTCCGCCGCTCCTTTCGAAAACTCAGCCCTTTATATCAAGCACCGGAGGCTTGTAGTTAGGGTTAGCGCTTGCCGGGAAATAGATAGGCTCGCCAAGATACTCTATCTCAACGCGGGGTCTGTCCCGTACGATGAGTTCCACACTGCCGGGAACGAATTCCATAGGCAGTTCGTTTACGGTATCCCAGTCGATCTCCTGCTCTCCCATATTGTAGTCTATGCTGAGCGTGCCGCCGTCAAAGGTGATATCTGCACCCTCCTTCGGCAGGAACTCCATGATCGTTTCCACAGTTGCGCCGGCTCTCGCGTTCTGTATCGCTATCTCCGACGCGGACATTCCTCTTGCGAGCATATTACCCTCAGACGCGACTCTTGCCGTGCCCTGGAACGCAAGTGAAAATCCATCCTGCGCTTTTTTGCTCATCATGTCCCCGTCCGTCATATGACCGTAGCCAAGGCTCTTTCTTGCCTCATAGGTGTCGATTTTCACCTTTATCGGGTCAGCCTTCATGACATATCCGCCCTGGGTATTCGTAATGTTGACCTTGGGCTGTCTGTCTTTCCCCTCGGGGTACTGATACTTCGCGTTAGTCACCTTGATCTCAATGGATATCGGGATCGTCGTGATCTGTAACAAATTGCTGTTCACTTCCAACACCTCCTGAGTTGTCCTGTGCTTAACATATAAACTAATGCATCGGCTTCCGTGCCTTCGCCGCGTCCATAACAGGCGCCGCTGCGCATTATGACCAATCAATCAACCAACCAAATTGTTTTTTACGAAATATAATTGAATATGCTGTTCGGGATTATGGAACTTGACATCTGGAGAGCCGCATTGTAGATAGCCTCGTAGGTTTTCATCAGCGTGATCTCAGACTCCAGATCTGTGGCTTCAAGAGTTTTCTGGCGATCCTTGAGGTTCAGCTCTCTTGTGTCGAAACGGCTTGTGTTGAACTCGATGTATTCCTCGGCGTTACCGAGGTCTGCTATCTCGACCAGCAGATTCTCAGAGGAATTTACTATTCTGTCGATACATGCGTTAGCGTAGTCCAGGTCGCCCCTGCGAAGCGCCGCTGCCGCGTCAAGCGTTACCTGTATGTAATTGTTGGAGTATGTGTCGCCGTTCTTGAACGTGGGCGCGTCGCCGTCGCTCTTGGCGAGATACACCTGTGAAGCCTCACCGGCGTTGTTCTTCACTGTAATGGAGCCGTCCGCCGCGATAACCGGGGTGTTCTTTTCCTTCTTGAACTCCTCGTTAAGTTTATCCTGGATATTCTTCATGCTGTCGGCGGCTGTAGCACCCGCTGTGAAGTTGATGGTTTTCTTTTTGCCGTTCGCGTAGATATCAAACGAATATTTCTTGCCATCGGTCAGCTTTTCAAGGTCGATGTACGGGGTTTCAGATATCTCAGCCTTAGAGCCGTCAGCCATGGTAAGCTCGCCCTTTTCACTTATCTTGGGTCCGGCAACGCCCGCATTGTTGAATGCGTCGTCGATTGCCTTCTGTATGTCAGCCGTATTTCTGCCCTTGAAATTTACTGTTACAGTCTTTCCGCCGGCAGTGATACGAATGGTATTATCATCATCGGCGCCCGGGTTTAGGCTCTTGAGATTCAGCGTTGAGAGATCCTTGTCAGAGCCTTCAAATCCGCAGCCGGAAACCGCCGCACCATTAAAGGATATTTTCAGCGCCGACTGCGGGTCTATCTCCTGATTATCGTTCATCACCATACCGATACCAATATCTATATAGACATCTTTGGAATACGGATAGCCTGAAGCGTCGGACATCGCATTGACCGGAACTCCGTGATACAGCACCGTTATAGCGCGTCCGTTCTCGTCATACTGAAGGGTAAACGGCTCGGCGCTGTTGCTCTCGCCGCCGAATATAGCGCGCTCTGCACTGTCGGTGTTGAATATGGACACCATTTCCTTAGCCTTTGTTTCAAGCTGCTCGGCAAGAATGTTTAAATCAACGCTTTCATCTTTTGTAGAGTTGCAGGCGTAGATTATCGTTTCGCGGACATTCGCAAGCGAGTCAGATATCTGGAGCAGGGAAGTCTCAGCCTCGGTGTAGAACTTATCAGCGACATTGAGGTTTTCCTTGTACTGCTCGGTGTGCCAGAGCTGCTTCCTTACGGTGAGCGCCTTCGCCGCCTTCAGCGGGGACTGGCTCGCGCGGGTGTACTGTCTGCCGGAGTATATCTTGTTTTCAGAAGAGTACTTCGCAGTGGAAATACGCTTGAGGTTCCTGTCGTAATTTCTCAGGAGCGTGGAATTAGTTATTCTCATCTATGTCCTCCTTACAGACCTACACGCCCGGTGCCGTTTATCAGCTTGTCAAGGGCGTCGTCAAGGGTGGTCAGCATACGCGAGGAAGCGCTGTACCACTTCTGGTAATTCAGCATGTTGATGCCTTCCTCGTCCATCTGTACGCCGGAAACCTCGTCGCGGGCGTCAAGCAGCGTATCCACAGTGGACTTTGCGGTTTCGTTGCGGCTGGTCTCGTAGCTTATCTTTTCAGCGAGTCTATCGCTTATGAATGAAATGTACTGGTAAATGTCGCCCTTGAAGTCGTTCTCGTTGCCGAACTTTACTCCTTTCTCGAACTTAGAAAGCAGGAACAGCACGTTCGTGTTCTGAAGCGTTACGTTTCCATTAGAATCTACCTTTTCATCATAGCCGTAGCGCTGTTCGCCGGTAGCGGGGTCGATGGACTTTACCATACCGATCATCGTGGGGTTCTCTCTCCACACGGTGGAAACGTGAATATTGCCCGCGGTGATGAGCACCTCGGAATAGCCGCCGTCAAGCACGCCGTCCTTGTTCTCGTCGGCTGTCGGGTCCTTGCCGCCGGAGGGATATCCTACGAACATCTGGCGCGCGGGGTCGTCGTCCGCGCCGTTAGCGGCGTTGAACGTATCCGCAAGGGTTCTCGCAAAGATATCTATTGCCGACTTATAATAAGCGATTCCGTGTTCGCCGTTCTGGCGGCCGGTAGCGTAAACGCCGTTGCCGTTGAGCGAATCTATGTAAGCCTTGAGCACGCCGGAGTGGAGGTTGACCTCCTCGCCGCTCTCAAAATTGAGGACTACCTGACCATTAGTGTAGTAATCCTGCATTACAAGACTGTTCGTCTTGAATTCCTCAGCATTCAGGACGTTCACGCCAGCCATGTCCACCGAAATAGTTCCGTTGGAGTGCTTGGTGACCGAGATATCGCCGTAATTCGCAAGCTCGTCGATGTACATATTGAGCTGGTCGTACAGCTCGTTGGGGCCGTACTCGTCGGGGTAGCACATCTTCTCCTTCGCAATGCGCTTGTTGAGCTGATTCATCTCGCTGAGCAGGTTGTTTACATATGTCACGGTGTTCTTGGTTTCGCTGACGTATGTGTCCTCGACTTCTCTGAGCTTTGTGCTGTAATCGTTGAGGATACGGCAGAGATTCGTTGCCGAATTCACCGCTATGGTAGCGACTTCGGCGGCGTCCGGGCGCTCTACCGAGTAATCCTGTAACGCCTTGAAGTACTGCTCGGTATAATACTGAAGTCCGTCAGTGTCGATATTATCAAGCACGTCCTCAACGTCCGAGAGGATATTCACCTTTTTCTCAGTCTCAGCTTCTACTGCGGTGTTTTCGCGGTAGCGCTTGTCGATGTACTGATCTCTCGTCTGGCTCACGCCGTAAGCGTTGACGCCCTGACCTGTAAGCGAAAGATTATTCGTATTGCTGCACCATCTAAGGCTCCTGTTTCCGCTGACGTACATTGCGTAGAGGTCTACCCTCTGGCGGGTGTAGCCTACGGTGTTGATATTGGAAATGTTGTTGCCCGCGATATCAAGGTTCTTCTGAGCGACCTGAAGGGTACGCTTCTGTGTCTCAAATCCTAAAAAAGTAGGACGCATATATTTTCCTCCTAAATCTCTCTGAAAGCCTTCGCGGAGCTTCCTCCGGTGACCTTTGAAGCATTCTTTGTGTAAGTTTCGGGCTTGTTGAATATCCCGGCGCGCTTTACGAATTCCGTCTGATTATCGAGCTTGCGCTTTACTATCTCGTTGGTCTGTTCGTTTATTTCCCTTATGCCGTCGACAAGGTCTGCGATCTGGTTGGAAAGCTGTTTCAGCTTCGCCTGATACTCCTTCGGAGCCTCCCCGATCATCTCGGACAGCTTCCTGCCTGAGATACCCAGCCCGTCGAAAAGCGCCTGGCGCTTGGTCTCCAGCGACTGGCTCTTCATCACGTAAGCCTGCTCGGTATTAAGCGAGTTCGTGAGCCACTCGAGATCGTCGTCAAGTATCTTTGTGTGCTTTTTCATCAGGAACACGTGAAGCTCCCTGTAGAAATCGCAGTCTATTTCAAGACATTTTATTACTGCCTGCGCGGTTCTTTCGTCCATTTTATCACCCGAAGAGAATATAAGACGCGAGGTCGTTCGCCTCAACGCCGCTGTCGAGAGCCTGCTGTGCCTGTGCCAGCTCATGCGGAGCCGCGTCTGCCTTTACCGCCGCCGCAATGCCGTTCTTCGCGGCCTGCAGTGCGGTCTCGAACCCGAATTCGACCCTGTCTGTATTTCTCACCGAGGAAGCAGTTTCAGTTTTGGGCGCCGCGCTTTTCTTTACGGTCTGGTATGCGGAAAGCACCCCGTTTATTCTTTTTATTTCCATATACATCTGCCTCCTTTGCAATTTTCGTTATGATCCCGGGCGTTTTCATATTTGCATAGTACGCCCGCATTCTTTTGGCTACTTATATTATCGGCAGTTACCTTCACAACTTTAGCTTTTCTGCATTATTTTTTGCATTTTTCTCAAAAAAATCCCCCAGAAAGGGCAAAAACCGCCCCGGTCTGACCGGAGCGGTTCAAATTTAATGTCAAGCGGACAGATAGCCAGTGTACGAAGACGGAATTCCAAATGCGTATCCTCCGGTTGCGGGAGTCTGGATACCGTCTGTATTGGGGTCGATATCCGTGCATACGCCGATAATGCTGCCCATGTTAGGAAGCTTCATTCCTACGCCGAACATATACTTATCGCGGAACGCCGACAGCTCCTCGCCCTTGAATTCGGGCAGTCTGTCCTGGCAGTAATGCGCGTAGGTCACGGTGAAATTCTTGTCGCACATTGCGTAGAAGTAGCCTTCGGCGCTCTCAGCGATATACTCGCTGAGATTTGTGGAAAGGTTCTGCTCAAGCGCGGTCATCGGGGCGGATTCGGGTCGTGTCATCAGCTTGTTAAGGTAGTTATCAACGTGGAGCCAGTCAATGCCGCTCTCCTTGAAATGCGCCTCAATGAACAGATACGTGCCGTTCAGCTCGTTGAATCCGTCCTTGTATTCGATGAACTTAGTCTCTCCCGACGGATAGTCAACGATCTGGCGCTCGGTGAGGTGCGCGCGGGTGAGCGTTATCTGGCTTGCCGTGAAGAACGTCTGCGCGTTGGAGTTCGCCCTGAGTATCTTCTCAGTATCTCCGCCGATCATGTTCACCATAATTATCGCAGTCAGCACAGCTATGATTCCGACAACGACCGCAAGCTCGACAAGCGTGAAGCCCTTTTTGTGCTTTAGTCTCTGAAGGTATTGTATCATGTGATATTCCGCCTTTCGTTGATTTCGGGAGCGCCATTATTCAAACGTTCTTCTGATGTTGGATAAACGCTTGAATAATAACACTAATTCCCCGACGGCTTGCGCCGCCGAGGAACATTGTGCTATTTGTCCAACAACTAACTGCACATTGCCTTTATGGTAGATTAGACCGTCAGTGCAAGAGCAGGGTTGGTGCCGAGGATGGTACCATCAGCTTCAAGACCAGCCTTAGAACCGCCGAAAGCAAGTGTACCAGCAGTCCAGTCTGCCTCAACAGGCATTACAGCTGCAGCTGCATTACCACCATCAACTACTGCTACGCCCACAACAGCGCCAGCCTTGATATAGACCTCTGCATAAGCGTTCTTGACATCGCGGAGAACATCTTCCATGTACATCTTATAATCAGTGTTCTTGTCAGAACCACCAGTCCAACCGCCTGTAGAAACGCCCTGGAAGCTCCAACCAGCAGGAGCATTAATTGTCCATGTACCGTTTTGAACAGTGCATGTTACCTTGTCAAATGAAGCTGTGCCAACGAGGGTGTGCTTAGCAGCGTCCATCTGAGTAAGGAATGTGGATGTCTGGTTCTTGATCTGCTGTGCCATTGTGTTCGAGGATGTAATTCTGGAATCCTGAACTACGCCGAGCATGGTGGGAACGAGGATAGCAGCAAGTACGCCGATGATAGCGATTACTACTACGAGCTCTACGAGTGTAAAGCCCTTCTTGGCCTTGAGAGCCTGAAGCTTCTTTATCATTGTAAAGACCTCCTGTAAAGAAAAAAATTATTTATGTATAACCCCAGCGGAGTTATATCCATTTTTATGAGCGCCGGAACTTAATTTAGGTTCGTTCCTTCGCTGTAATCCCATTATAGCCTATCGGCATGAAAATTGCAAGAGTTTTTTCAAAACAATTGCATTGCAAGGGTAAATTCGTTTAAAATATTCTATTTCGAAAGCCGCTTTTTGTGCAATTTATTTGAAATCCTTGTGTAAATTCTGCGTATCGTTTACACAATTCACTCATCAGTTGTCATCAGTAACTAATGAAAGTATCGGCGCAGTACCTATTATTGTGCCGTCCTGCATTCTTCCGGCGCGGTTGCCTCCTCCGTAGCCGAAGGTGCGGTCAGCGAAATCCTGCGCGGCGGGCATAGTACCCGCAGGCGCGGAAGCTCCTTCTATCACCGTAACCCCGACAACATGGGCGTACTCAACGTACATCTCAATATACGCCGTGCCGATACTCTGCGCGGAAACCGCAAGGCTCGAGAGAAGCTCCGTATTCTGCCGGGGATCATTGCCGGGATCCGACACGCCCGGCAGGGTATTCCAGTGATTCACGCCGTCCACCCAGTCTGCGGCGGAGCCTCCGGTCATGCTCCACGTGCCGTTATCGACAGTTATCACGACCTTCTGAACCTCGCCGACATAGGTGTGCATCTGCGTATCCATCTTCGTGAAGAACTCCGCGCTCCTGTCGCGTATGACCTTGGCGGTCTGCTGCGCGGAGGCTATGCGGGAATTCGTCACGGCGTCGAACATGGTTGGCACAAGGAGCCCCGCCAGCACGCCGATTATCGCCACGACCACAACAAGCTCAATAAGGGTGAACCCCTTTTTTGACGCCGCCTTTGCCGTTCTTTTCATATCATCACCATCAAACAACTGAAAGATATCTTCTGTACTCGTTCGGATCCTGGCACTTGGTGAGTGCAACCTCGTTGGTGATCTTGCCCATGTTGACAAGTCTTGCGAGATCCTGGTCGAGGGTGAACATGCCGTTCTTCTTGCCGGTAGCGATAGCCGTCGGTATCTGGAATATCTTGCCCTCGCGGATCATGGAGCGGATAGCGTCGGTAGCCGCGAGTATCTCCAGAGCCGCGCAGCGACCCTTCCCGTCGGCGGTGGGCACGAGGGTCTGCGAGATGATGCCTACAACGGAGTTCGCAAGCTGCGAGCGTATCTGACCCTGGGAGTGCGGGGGATATACGTCGATGATACGGTCGATGGTCTCTGCGGCGCCGGTGGTATGCAGGGTCGAGAATACCAGGTGACCGGTTTCTGCGGCGGTTACGGCTGCATTGATGGTCTCGAAGTCACGCATTTCTCCGACCAGGATAACGTCCGGGTCCTCACGGAGAGCCGCTCTCAGGGAGCCTGCGAAGCTGTCTACATCCTGCCCGATCTCACGCTGGTTTACCATGGACTGCTTGTGGGTGTGCAGATACTCGATAGGGTCCTCGACTGTGATGATGTGGCAGTTCTTGGAACGGTTGATGTGGTCTATCATCGCCGCAAGCGTGGTAGACTTACCGGAACCTGTAGGGCCGGTTACCAGCACCAGACCACGCGGCGCCATGGCGAATTCGCCGAGGGTAGCCGGCAGGGAAAGGTCGGCAAGGGTCGGGATATCGTTTCGCAGAAGTCGGATAGCCACGGCGTGGTAGCCTCTCTGACGGTATACATTGACTCTGTGACGGAATCCCGCGGTGGACACATACGAGAAGTCGGTGTCCAGACCCTTGGATATCTGGGATTTATGCTTGATAGAGGTTATCTGGTTGATGATGTTTACGATGATAGGCTCGGTGCAGTCAGGATATCCGGAGAGCTTTCTGATGGAGCCGTGCAGACGTACCACCGGCGGCAGACCTGCTGTGAAGTGCAAGTCCGAGCAGCCGAGGTTGCGCGCCTCGTCCAGAATTCTGTTGATATCCATTATATTGGTGTTCATACCTTCCACGTTGATTACGCTCCTTTGTAATTAGTATTCCGGCTGGGTCTGGAATATTCCCTGCGGAGCCGTCTGCTCCCTCACGCGCGGCTTTCCGCTGTCCGCATGCCGTGTGGGAGGTCTTTTCCGCCGGGGTATCCCCGCGCCCATATCAAACGGTATAAGTTGCCTTTACCAGTTCGTCCATTGTCGTTCTTCCGGCAAGAACCATCTGCGTTACGTTGTCGCGCAGCAGCAGCGTGCCGTTTTCTGTAGCCTTTGCGCCTATCTCCTCGGCGGTAGCGCCCTTCGAGATAAGCTCCTTTATATCGTTTGACGTAACGATTATCTCATGGATAGCGGTACGTCCGGAATAACCTGTTCCTCTGCACTTCTTGCAGCCGCCCTTATGAGCCTGGCATATCTGCACCGGCTTATCCCTGCTTACAAGGCGGAGGTCTGCGGGGTCAGAGAGCGTGATAGTTTCCTTGCACTCATTGCAGAGCAGCTTTACAAGTCGCTGTGCGATGATACCAACCAGCGAGGAAGCTACCATGTACGGCGCAACGCCCATGTCCACAAGGCGGACAATAGTGGAAGCCGCGTCGTTGGTATGAAGTGTTGAAAGCACGAAGTGACCGGTGATAGCGGCTCTGATCGCGATATCTGCGGTCTCGCCGTCACGTATCTCACCGACCATTATGATGTCAGGGTCCTGACGGAGGATAGATCTCAGCGCAGCCGCGAAGGTCATACCTGCCTTGGCGTTGATCTGGCACTGGTTTACACCGTCGATCTTCTTCTCGACAGGGTCCTCAACTGTTACGATGTTTACGTTAGGCTTTGAAAGCTCGCCGAGGGTAGCGTACAGTGTAGTAGATTTACCGGAACCTGTAGGGCCTGTAACCAGCATAACTCCGTTCGGGCAGCGGATTATCTGCTTGAACATCTCGTAGTTATAATCCGTCATACCGAGGTCGGTTATCTTTCTGGTCTTTTCATCTGCGGTGGAGAGCAGTCGGATAACGCACTTCTCGCCGTAAACGCAGGGGATAGTAGATACACGGACGTCCAGGTTGATACCATCGATCTTCATACCGAATCGGCCGTCCAGCGGGATACGCTTCTCAGCGATGTTCATACCGCCGAGGATCTTGATACGCGTGATAAGGGAGTTATGCAGCGCAATGGAGACCTTCATAGCCTCCTGCTCCACAAGCTCGCCGTCTATTCTGAATCGGATACGCGTGCGGGTCTTGAACGGCTCGATGTGAATATCCGACGCGTTTATTCTGAACGCGGTCTCTACCATCGTGTTTACCAGTCGAACGATAGGCGCGTTGTCGATACGCTCGCCGGACTGTGTATCCACCTGGTTCTGCTGGGCTGCGGCCGCCGCCTCGTCGTCCAGCTCGTTCATAACCTTGTTAACTGTCTGCTGCGAGTAGAACCTGCCGATAGCCTCCTCGATCTGGGTCTTGGTGGATATCTGCGGGATTATCTCCATGCCAGTCTGAACCTTCAGCTCCTCGAATATGTAGAAGTTGATAGGGTCGTTGGAAGCCACCATAAGGCGGTTGTTGTGCATATCGAACGCGATGACCGTCTTTTCCCGGGCTGTAGCCTCCGGGATTTTCATTACCGCGTCCTTGTTTATCTGCACTGACGCAAGGTCGACGAACGGCACCTTCAGTCTGATAGACAGCGCCTGCGCAAGCTGAGTTTCAGACACCAGCCCCATCTCAAGCATAACGTCGCCGAGCATTTTGCCGCCGCTCTGCTTCTGCTTGTCGAGAGCCTCCTGAAGCTGCTTTTCATTGATGAATCCGTTCTCCACCAGTATCTGACCGATGGGAAGGTTTCTGATAGGTCCAGCCATTATGAATGATCTTCCTTTCTGGTATTAGCGGGAGCCCCGCCGTAAAACCGCCCCTGCGGATATTTCTTTATAGAGTATTGCTGAATTAAGCTAAGTTCTGCCTGCCGTTATTTTTCAAAACTCCTTGCAAAAACCATTTGTTTATGGTACAATGAAATCAGTTTTCAGAAAGGAGTCATGATAATGACAACAGCTATTTACATCGTGACCTGTGTTTTCGTATTCGTGTTCGGCTCTGTTATCGGAAGCTTCCTCAACGTGGTGATATACCGCACGCCGCTGAAGCAGTCGATAATCACCGAGCCGTCGCACTGCTTTTCCTGCGGAAACCGCCTGAAGTGGTACGATATGTTCCCGATCTTCAGTTGGATCATTCTGCGCGGAAAGTGCCGGTTCTGCGGTTCAAAGATCTCTCCACGCTACATGATCATGGAAGCGGTCTGTGCGGTCTCCTACCTCGGAGCCTACCTGGTATACGGCTTCTCATGGGAATTCGCCGTGGCGTGCGTCCTATTCGCTGTACTTATAGTACTCAGCGGCATAGACATCGACCACTTCGAAATACCCTACTGGTGCAGCATAACTGTCGGCGTGCTCGGCATCGCATCGTTCTTCATTCCGTGGGGACCTGAAATGCTCGCACCCTGGTATGAACGCCTTATTTCCCTCGGCGTTGTAGCTGTGATGTTCTTCATTCTGGTACTCGTCGGCGGAATGGGCGGAGGAGACCTCCAGCTCATGCTCGGTGCTTCGCTGCTGCTCGGCTACCGCGTGTTCCCGGCGCTGTTCGCAGGGATCGTGCTCGGCGCGATCTACGGTATCGTCAAGAAGTTCCGTGATAAAAAGGCGGAGCAGGAAGTAACCGAACAGATCCGCCAGATCGTGACCGACTGGTATCAGCAGCAGCTCGACAGCGACGTAGGATACGTCAAGGAAGGTTGCAGCGACGTTATCGTCGGCAGCATCTCAGGCGGAACCACCGACATTGAGTGGGAGTTCCTGGACGAAGACGCATGGAAGGGCCTGCCGGATAAATCTGCGCTCAGCCGCGCAGTACGCGAGCAGATAACCACCGAAAGGGAAGGCACGTTCCGCATTCGTATCAAGGAGGATCTTATCGAAAAGGTGAAGTACTCCCGCCGAATGGTATTCGGACCGTTCCTGGCAATAGGAATCGCATACGCGTTCCTGTTCGGAAGCCAGGTCATCAACTGGTACGTCAGCCTGATGTTCCCGGGCTGATAATGTACCATAATATATTCCGCACCGCACATTTAAGGCGGTGCGGAATTTTTTATTATGGCGTTGTGGGTATAACGGCGAGGGTACGCTTGATATAATAGATGTAGATATCGCGCGGATCTCCGTCTGCCATTGCGTCAAAGGATACCGGGCTCGCCGGGGAAACTGTGATATTGTAATCCTCAGCCTTTCCGCCATGCTTGAGCATTCCCTTGATGTTCCTCATCTCAGAAATGCCCTCTCCGTAATAGATCATGGTTTGACGTGCGGAGTCCCTGTAAGCATTGATCGTAAACTTGAGTGCGTCATTCCTTAACAGGGGCGCGTTCTCGATCTTGCCATAGTCGCCGTTTTCAGGCTGAACTATCTCGAACGTCATGTACAGATCGTTGTAGAAGCAGTCGCTGAACACCTTCCTGGGTTTCTTGGAAGCGTCCACGCCTGGTTTATCCTCGTAAATCTTGCCGTTGGACGTGCTGTCAACCTTTTCCTCATACAGATAATACATGCTGGTTGCAGCGTCGTACTTCAGACTGAGGCACTTTAGCTGATACGCCTGGTTAGAGCTGTTGGCAGAATTGCAGTAATCGTTCATCGACTTGATTCTGTCGAGATTTGCCGAGTTACTCATCAGCGTAGCATAGTCTGTGTTGGAAAACACAGCGACCTGGGTCGCATAGCGAATACTGTGAACAATATAATCGTTGATGCAGGCCGCAACACTCTGTGCCGACTGATCCTTCTGGTTATCATTGAAGTTCCTTACTATGGGCGCAATGAACATCATCATGCCGCCCATAAGTATAGCCAGAAGCGCCACCGATACAACAACCTCAACGAGAGTAAATCCGCCTTTGTTTCGCTTCTTCAGAAGCCGGATCATAGATTTCATGTCAATCCTCCTCATGCTTCCGAAGTTGATGTATCGCCAGAAGGTGTTTCCGGTGCTTTCTCCTCCTTCGGGAATGCACCGAAAATATTTACGTGCTTGATCGTGCCTGGATCGTCATGCGGTCCTTCTTTACCGATCTCTACCGTCTCAATATACGGTGTGAAAACGAAATAGTTGCCGTCCTTGGTGCTGGTCTGATCGGTTTTGCTGGTGCCGAAGATCTTGTTCAGATCGTTTACGTCGATTTCAGATTCAAGCGTTACCCACATTTTCTTTTGCGTATTATCAGAAAACAGCGAGTAACTGCACTTCATTCTGCTGCCAACGCACAGCACCTTGGAATTAGGCGTACAGATGTCAAATTTGTAATAATCCAGATTTGAACCTTCGCTCTTGGGAATAGGATTTGTTCCATTATGCTGGATATATCCGTAGTCAAGTATCTTGCATGGAAACAGCATCTTAAACTGAGCGAGATACTCGTTCTGTGTTCCCACCAGTGTGCTGGAGTAGGTCAGAATATCAAACTCGTACCTGTATCCGCCGCTTTCGACCGGGCCAAGATCCGTAGCCTTTATATCGATCTCCGAAATTCCGTTTGCACCATAGATGCGTGAATCCAGACGTTCCATAACGCTGCCAGAGGTTTTATCGCCCTTTTTGCCATTATCATCGACAGCATTGTAATTGACGTTGCCGATATAATAGTCAAGCTCGATATTGTTATCGTCAGTATCAGCGTTGGGATTTCCTACTGAATAGTCAACGGAGACATTACCAGCGCCATCTGTAAAATTAAGCTGGATCGTACCGTCCTTAGCAGTGTAGTCAGTTTTCTGAGTGTTCAGATAATACTTTTCCTTCTGCTCGGCGATCTCATTTTCAAGGTCGATATTGCCTTGTCTCGTTCTCATGGTAGTATTAAGGATCATTGCGATCATCGCCGCCATAATTGAGAAAATGACGAAAGCCACCAGTACCTCAACGATGGTGAATCCCCGACGGGATAAGATTTTTTTAAACATAAGTCACTCCCCCAAGGATCAATATCCATGAACACGCCATACTCTGCTTCCGCTAGGCTGGAGACTATCCATATCCTCTCCGCTTATCTGAGAGATGGTACGCTCTGGCTGAGCAAAACCGTAATTATACGGACCACTCAGTGCGATATCGGATACTATCATACCGCCTACGTTCTTGACGCCGCCGCCACCGGAACCTACGCAGACATAGGTCATGTACGGTGCATAAACATAACCGCAGAATACGTTCTGCATGATCGCGTCTTTTGTCATCTTATCAACACCGAGCTGGATATCGGCATTTTCAAGAACTGATATAACAAACGCATTAACATTCGGATAATAGCAATCTGATGAGTAACCGCTGCTGCCGTTCAGCGATTCGCCAAAGCAGCTCGTGTAGTATTCTACAATATTACTCTTTATGCTGGAATGTGACGCATAGAATGCGTCGACTTTACTTCTGAGGATTCTTCCTCTGCAAAGGGAGTCCTTCTTGCCTTCATTTACCTTTTCTACATTATGTGCTTCATATGAGCCGCCATGCGAAGAACAGGTATAAACAGCGTCATCTCCTGTACCCACCTTGGTGTAGCTGCAGGTACCGTCAGGGGTTTTCAGAATGAAATCACCACTCTGAATACTCTCATTCAGTTTTATATAAAGGTCATCAGGCTTTTCAAAATAAGGCACGCCGCTATCCGTGTATTTTATCGATCCTCCGCCCATCATGAACCACGCAATGTGTCCGAAGAATTCACGGTCGGTCGCCTGGTAAGTAACGCCGTCAGGCACGTCGATTGTTTTTGCAGAGAACCTACAATTATATCCTCAAGCAGCGGAATATTCTCGTCATATTCTGGAAGCTCTTCTGGAGCATTCATTACACAGTTTCTGAACATATCTACTGAAACATTTCTGATTATAACATCTGTATATGCAATCATTTTGTTATGGCTGAGAGAAAAAAATGTTTCTGGTTTAGATGCAATTCGGGAAAATGCTTCCTGAACAGCATCTTCAGCAAGATTTCTATCATGTAATTTTGAATAGGCAATAGCATAAAAACGGTTCTTGTACGTTTGGTAGAAATCAGAAAGTGTATTCCGTTGCTCATCAGTTTGAAGAATGGCTAAAGCAGTATTAATCATAATATTACCTCGATAATTTATTAATAATTACAGTATATCACATTTATAACAAAAGTACAAGATGTGTCATTATGGGGTATATTCTACTTCATTCTCTCCACGGCAGATTATCCTGTTTATACCCCTCCAAGCTGGATTTCACCGCTTCCGTAACCTGATTAAGCATAAACTGCCTATAAGCCGCAGCAAGCATCTCTTTGCGTTTTTCATCGCCGAGGTCAACATAATTCTCCCACTCATTTTCCGAACCGGTGAACTTCTCAAAACAGCGAAACAGTGCCCCTAGCACACTGGAAGCTTCATCTTCTCCGCTGTAAAATTCGTAATCCTCGCAAAGTTCTTGAAACAAGTGGTTGATTACGGACAGTTTTTCGTAGTCCTTATCCTTGACAAGCTGCGCCAAAAACTCTGCGGCGCTGTCGGACAACCCCGTAAACTCGCACACGGTTTTCATCTTTCCTTTCTGCGCTGTTGTGTTCGTTCTGCCGATAAGGTAGTCGGCGCTTACGTTCAGCACATTCGCGATCCTCGCGAGTATCTCAATGTCCGGCATACGCTTGTCATTCTCATAGTAGCCCAGCGTACTTTTAGAAATACCCACCATATCTGCAAACTGCTCGATGGTGCAGCCATGCTCCTTGCGAAGCTCTTTCAATCTTTTTCCAAACACCTGTTCGCAGGTGTTTTTTGTTTCTGGTACCATAGTGTTCCTCCTCATGATGTTATCAAAAAGACTATATTTGTGGAATTACAGACGAATATCCACAAACATCTTGATAAACCTACTGTGAAATGATATAATCACATCACCACTCACAATAGTCATCTTTACAGCTATGATACCACAATGGTGATTATATGTCAAGCGGAAATTTCAAACCTGAAGGATTTTTTCTTTCAGTTTTGCGAAAGGAGGTTCTGCAATGATAACATATGAACCGTTTTGGGATTACCTCGACTGGCATGAAATATCGACCTACACGCTGATTACCAAACATCACGTCAGCAGCAGTACGATAAACCGGCTGCGGCATAATCAGCCGGTCAGCACAGCGACAATAGACAAGCTCTGCGAAATTCTGAAATGCCCGGTCGATGATGTTATTATGTATGTCGAAAAGGCTAAATCGAGCAATTTGCGCTCTGGTTGAAAGCTCGACTACATGGCGATTCTGCCGGAATTTGCGTGTGTTCCACTCGTCGACCATACTGCAGGTTTCCTTTGAAAATCATAACGGGCGTTCTGCCTAATATATCGGTTTTTTAGAGGGTCTTAGGGGGATATTCCCCCTAACGCAGGCTATTTTGCTGACAAAATAGGTAATGCGTTATACCTATTCTGCGGAAGATTTCAAACGCGTCCGGAACGACAAAAAAATATAGCCTAAATTGCGACTACAGCCGCATTTGCGGCTGCTTGAAAAGGAGTGAAAAATGAACAATGAAACAAAAGCGCTGTCGATTTCTTTTCGTTCAGACGACGGCTGCATTGAGCATAACAACCGGGATTTCTTCACGGATAATGTGGATAAATCCCGAACGCCGAACAACATAACCTATGTTAAACGCGACCTGCGTGAACTGTACCGCGAACTTTTTGACGAAGCTCTCGACGAATATAACGCTAGGCAAAATCGACTCGACCGACAAATCCCTGATTATTACGAACACATCAGAAAAAGCAAAAAAGAAAAGCTGTTTCAAGAAATAATCGTGATGTTCGGGAATTCCGAGAATTGCGGCGTTGGTTCTGAAAATTGGGAAACAGCGAAAATCATGCTTGAGGAATATATGCGTGATTTTGAAAAACGTAATCCTAACCTTAAGGTGTTCAACGCAGTAATGCATCTTGACGAAGCAACTCCGCATCTGCACATTGATTTCGTTCCCGTCTGCCGCAGGCAAAAGCAAGGTCTTTCCACCCGTGTATCAATGAAACGCGCAATTCAGCAAATGGGATTTTCGGCAAGCGGTAAAAAAGAAACAGAAGCGATTTTATGGGGAAGTTCCGAACGGGCAAAGCTGACGGAAATTCTCAATAGCCACAATATCGAGCGGCAGGTCGTTGGAGCGTTCCACGACCACAAATCGGTTGAGGAATACCGCCGTTACGCTCAAATCCTCGGAAACACACGGGAGCATATCAACGCTCTAAAAAAGGAAAATCCCGTTGATTTAAGCAACACAGATGTCGGTGAAATCCTCAATCAGAACGACCTGCTGCGCGAAACAATTACAAAGCAGAAAAAAGAAATATCGCAGCTTCGATCGAGGAACTCCGCGAAATTCCTGCCGATTGAGATTTACAACGACGAGAAGCGGCAGTACATAATTGAACAGTTGCAGCGCGTCAGCTGCCCGTTCGTTGAAGAAAACAGCACGATATATGTTCCCGAATATTACGAGCCGTCCGTGAAAAAAGCGCTTGCTACTTTCAAGCCTATGGAGGGTCAGAATATCCGTGAACGGCTGAAATTCTTTATCGACCGAATACTGTATTCCGCAAGAGATTTCGAGGATTTTATCAAACTGCTGGAGGACTGCAAATATGAGGTGCGGAGGGGTAAATACATCGCGATAAAACCGCCCTATGCAAAAAGATTTTTCCGCCTGAAATCGCTTGGCGAGGATTATTCCGAGTATTCACTGAAGAACCGAATTGAAAACAGAAATAAAATTCCGAACGAGTTTAAGCAAGCCGAAATGCAGGCGAACGCCCTTGAAAAGCCGTTCTACGCTGCGATAAACACAAGTATTACGCTTGTGAGAAAATTTGAGATTACACCTGCAAAGTGGAATAAGCAGCGACCGTATGATTTCATGAACGATAAACAAATTGGCAGGCTGCTGCTTTGCCTGAACACGCTCTCCGAGCTTGAAATAAAATCCCGCGAGCAGCTTTACAAAACGGCTGAAAAATTGCAGGAGGAAATCGAAAACGGCGGCGACATTGAACTGAAAATCCAGCTTTCCCAAATCGAAAGCACCATACGCACCTATGAAGAAATCGTCGAGGGCAATTACATAGATGACCTTATCCGCGCCGAGCGTGAGCGAAAAGAATCATTGCAGAAAAAATCCGAACAGCATAAACAGTCGCAGACAGTTAATCGTAAGGACAGAAGATAACGGAGGTAATCACGATGAAAAAGAAGAATATCAAAATCGTTGTCGTGCCGCATTACAGCGGCTCTGTAAAGACTTCGGAAGTTTTTAAGAGGATAATTTCCGAGCAGATCGAAAAGAAACTAAAGGCAAAACCGCACAATTAACGGCTAACGCCTTTGCCGCACGCTTGCTTGCATCTTTTCCGCCAT
>OGOG01001105.1_pt1 | contig 27606 bp, 18 predicted proteins | sample 1552581 | NCBI WGS metagenome assembly OGOG01 (sample SAMEA2580152, study PRJEB22360) | human gut metagenome | biome: human gut; feature: human-associated habitat; material: faeces | place: Denmark | collected 2008/2010 | reverse complement strand
ATGGCAAAGGGTGGTGGAGAAGGTTGGCTGGGGGCCCGCCCCCCCCGCCGCACCGTGAACCGCCCGCCGGAGCCGGAGCAGCGCGCCCGGCAGGCCGCCGCCCAGCTGTATGAGCAGCCCGCGGCCCCGCGGCAGGCGCAGCAGCCCGCCCCGCGCCCCCAGGCGCAGGCCCCTGTGCAGCAGGCGGCCCCCGTCGGCGGCATCCGGCTGGAGGAGGCTGCCGCGCAGCCCCGCCGCGCAAAGCATGCGGATGCCCCGCAGCCCGCAGCCCATAAGCCCCGCACCGCCGCAGGCGGCAATGGCGGCAGCCGCAAGCCCCCGCGCGATGAGGACGACGCCCCGCGCAAGGCAAAGGGCAGAAAGTCCGGCAAAAAGGGCGGCAGCGGCAAGGGCGGAAACGGGAAAAAGAAGAAAAAGATCCGCTGGTGGCAGATCCTGCTGATCACGCTGCTGGTCATCGCGCTGATCTTCGGCGGTGCGTTCGCGCTCATCATGGGGGCCATCACCCCGGCGGGCGGCAACATCAAGCTGAACCAGCTCATCAACACGCCCAAGGAATTCCAGGGCAAGGAGTTCAACATCCTTGTCACCGGCGTTGACCGCTCGTCCACCGGCGATCTGTCCGCAGGTGCGGCCAATGACTCCAACGTCAACGACGGCATGACCGATATGATTTTGTACGTCCATTTCAACAATGAGACGGGCGAGATGAAGATGCTGCAGATCCCGCGTGATACAATGGTCACAACGGACACGAGCGTCTCCGGCAACTTCCGCATCAACGGCGTGGCCAAGACCCAGGGCAGCGACGGCAACAACAACATGGCCGCCCTGTGTGAGCTGGTCGCAGACCAGTACAAGCTGCCCATCGACGGATTTATGACGATCCGCCTGGAAATGCTGACCGAGCTGGTAGACCTGTTCGGCGGCGTGGAGATCAACGTCCCCATGGATGTAGACTACGCCGCGCTGGGGCTGGGAGACAGCGTTATTCACGCCGGCTACCAGACGTTGAACGGTGCGTCGATGGAGTTCCTGCTGCGTGCGCGTAAAATTTACCCCGACGGCGACATTGGCCGCCTGAACATGCAGCGCCAGTTCTACGCGGCGCTGTTCCGTAAGCTCAAGAGCATCGGCAACATCTGGGATGTCGCCAAGCTGACCCCCGCCGTGCTGAACTATATGGAGACGAACCTCAGCGCGTCCGACCTCATCAGCTTTGCCATCAGTATGCTGAAAATTGATTCCAGCAAGATCATGATCTGCCAGATGCCGGTCATCAGCGGCCCGCAGTACAACGGCCAGTCGCTTTTGTACCCCGCGCGGCAGGCGGATGCGGACCTGCTGAACCAGTACTTCCGCGAGAACACCGGTCCCGTCGATGCCAGCCAGCTGAACCTGTGCGACAATGTCATTGATCTGTCCGGCTACACGGCCACCGACCCGAACATCCAGCAGATGGGCGGCCTGATGGCCGCGGCGGACGACGCGCAGAAGGACCCAAATCAGAACCTCGACGGCTCCAACCAGGTCACTGACATCATGGCGTCCGAGTCCACGGCGGAGAGCGAGAGCACCGACACGGATTCCACCGATACCGAGAGCCAGCCGGCAGCGTAAAACGTAAATAGAAAATGCTTCGGGCAACCGCAAGGTTCTCTCCCTCCGGCCCTGCGGGGCCACCTCCCTCGCAGAGGGAGGCAAGGCCCTTGGCCCCCTCTGCGAGGGTGACTCCCCACGGTGTGGGGAGATGTCGCGAAGCGACAGAGGGGCCCGGGCCCGAAGGGCTCCCGCCGCAGCGGGTGGGGGAGAGAACCTCCCGCAGCCCGAAACCTACCCCTTTAAGGAGAACATCTATGGAAAGCAAAGAACTTGCCATTCGTCTGGCGCGTGCGCTGGACGCAAAGAAGGCCGTCAACGTCCACATTCTGGCCGTGGAGGACCTGACCACCGTCACCGAATATTTCGTCATTGCCACGGGTATGTCCACCACCCATGTCGGCGCACTGGCCGATGAGGCCGAGTTCCAGCTGGACCGCGAGGGCGTCAAGGTGCTGCGCACCGAGGGCCACGACGGCAAGCGCTGGGTGCTGCTGGACTACGGCAGCGTCATCGTCCACGTCTTTACCCAGGAGGCTCACGACTACTACGACCTCGAGCACCTCTGGGCCGACGCCACGGTTGTGCCCGCCAGCGAGTGGATGCCGGAGCAGCCCGAGAACGAGCAGTAAAAATGCGGAATGGCTTCCCCCCTCGGGGGAAGCTGTCAGCGGCCCCGACCGCTGACTGATGAGGGCAGACTTTCCCGCGGCAGCCTATAAACGGGCAGCGGCGGCACACGCGCCCCTCATCCGGCCCTGCGGGGCCACCTTCCCCCCAAGGGGAAGGCTTTAACGCTACCCATCAAAAATTTATCTGTGGGGAGAAATTTATGAAATACGACTTTAAAACAGTTGAGGCCAAATGGCAGAAGGTCTGGGAGGACGAGGATACCTTCCATGCCGAGATCGACCATTCCAAGCCGAAATTCTACGCGCTGGTCGAGTTCCCGTACCCGTCCGCCGCGGGCCTGCACGTCGGCCATCCGCGCAGCTACACCGCGCTGGACATCGTCGCGCGCAAAAAGCGTCAGTGCGGCTATAACGTCCTGTACCCCATGGGCTGGGACGCCTTCGGCCTGCCTACCGAGAACTACGCCCTGAAAAACCACATCAACCCCGAGATCGTCACCGCCCAGAATGTGGCCCGCTTCAAGAGCCAGCTCAAGGCGCTGGGCCTGTCCTTTGACTGGGACCGCGAGATCAACACCACCGACCCCGAGTACTATAAGTGGACGCAGTGGATCTTCATCCAGCTGTTCAAGAAGGGCCTTGCCTACAAGAAGGAGACCACCGTCAACTACTGCACCGGCTGCAAGGTCGTTCTGGCCAACGAGGAGGTCGTCAACGGCGTCTGTGAGCGCTGCGGCAGCCCCGTCGTCCAGAAGAACAAGAGCCAGTGGATGCTGAAGATCACGGCCTACGCAGACCGCCTGATCAACGACCTGGACGATGTCGATTACATCGACCGCGTCAAGACCCAGCAACGCAACTGGATCGGCCGCAGCCACGGTGCCGAGATCAACTTCGACACCACCGCGGGCGACACCCTGACGGTCTACACCACCCGCGCGGACACGCTGTTCGGCGCGACCTACATGGTCATCAGCCCCGAGCACGCCTTCATCAAAAAGTGGGTCGACGCAGGCCTGATCAAGAACGCCGACGCCGTCGCCGCCTATCAGGAGGAGGCCGCCCGCAAGTCTGACTTCGAGCGCACCGAGCTGAACAAGGAAAAGACCGGCGTTGTCGTCGAGGGCGTCAAGGGCATCAACCCCGTCAACGGCAAGGAAATCCCCATCTTTATCTCCGACTACGTCCTGGCAACCTACGGCACCGGCGCCATCATGGCCGTGCCCGCCCACGACACCCGCGACTGGGAGTTCGCCAAAAAGTTCGGCCTGCCCATCATCGAGGTCGTCAAGGGCACTGTGCCCAGCGACCTCGACAAGGAGGCCTTCACCGACGTGGCCACCGGCACGCTCGTCAACTCCGACTTCCTGAACGGCCTGTCCGTCGAGGACGCCAAGGACAAGATGTACGCCTGGCTCGAGGAAAACGGCAAGGGCCACAAGCAGGTCAACTTCAAGCTGCGCGACTGGGTGTTCAGCCGTCAGCGCTACTGGGGCGAGCCTATCCCCATGGTCTATTGCGACAAGTGCGGCTGGGTGCCCCTGCCCGAGAGCGAGCTGCCCCTGCGCCTACCCGAGATCAAGGACTTTGAGCCGGGCGAGAACGGCGAAAGCCCGCTGGCGCGCCATACCGAGTGGGTCAGCACGACCTGCCCCTGCTGCGGTGCCCCCGCCAAGCGCGAGACCGACACCATGCCCCAGTGGGCCGGTTCGAGCTGGTACTTCCTGCGCTACTGCGACCCGAAGAACCACGATGCCATCGCCAGCAAGGAGGCGCTCGAGTATTGGAGCCCCGTGGACTGGTACAACGGCGGCATGGAGCACACCACCCTGCACCTGCTGTACAGCCGTTTCTGGCACAAGTTCCTGTATGACATCGGCGTGGTGCCCACCAAGGAGCCGTACCAGAAGCGTACCTCCCACGGCATGATCCTGGGCCTGAACCCCCATGCCTTTGAGAACCAGCCCGATGCCGAGCGCAAGCGCCTGCTGGCCGAGTACGGCGACGAGAAGGGCGCGCGCAAGGCCCTTGTCGAGAAGTACGGCGAGATGGCCGAGCACCCCATCGTCAAGATGTCCAAGTCCCTCGGCAACGTCGTCAACCCCGACGATGTGGTCAACGAGTACGGCGCCGACACGCTGCGCCTGTATGAGATGTTCATCGGCGACTTTGAGAAGGCCGCCCCGTGGAACACCTCCTCCATCAAGGGCTGCAAGCGCTTCCTCGATAAGATCTGGTCGATGAGCGAGAAGCTCGTTCCCGGCGAGGGCGTCCGCCCCGAGCTGGAGGCCGTTGCCAACCGCACCATCAAGAAGGTCGGCGAGGACATTGACGCGCTGAAGGCCAACACCGCCATTGCCCAGCTGATGATCTACGTCAACGCGCTGAGCGATAACGGCGGTGCGACCAAGGTCGAGTACGAGCTGCTGCTGCAGCTGCTGAACCCGTTTGCGCCCCACATGACCGAGGAGCTGTGGCAGCAGCTGGGCCACACCGAGCAGCTGGCCTACCACGCCTGGCCTACCTACGACGAGGCCAAGTGCGTCGAGCAGACGATTGAGATCGCCGTGCAGGTCAACGGCAAGGTCAAGGCCCGCATCAAGGTGCCCGCCGCCATCGAGAATGCGGACGCCATCGCCGCCGCCAAGGCCGAGCCCGCCGTAGCCGAAGCCATCGCCGGCAAGACCATTGCCAAGGAGATCTATGTCAAGGGCAAGCTGGTCAATATCGCGGTCAAAGGCTAAAATTTTATAAGCACTCTAAGGCAGAGCGAAGGCTCTGCCTTTTTTGGTGGACGGCTGCCGCAAAGTTCCCCGGAGCGGTCAAGACCGCTCCCTACAAAGCACCCGTGAACGCGGTACTGTAGGGAGGGGCCTTGACCCCTCCGATGACGCTGCCGCTATTGCGATGCAAATATTTCGCCGCCCCTAACAAAGCGCATGTGGTTCAATAGTCTCTGTTTACAAACTTCGTCAACTACGGTATAATAAAAGATACTAAATTACTTGACGAAAGCAGGTCCTACCATGCTCATCAGTCTGATCGTACCCTGTTACAATGAAGAAGAAGCGATGCCGCTTTTTTATAAAGAAGCCTCCCGCGTGGCAGCGGAGATGAAAGCCAGCCACGGCGCGGAGTTTGAGTTTATCTTTGTGGACGACGGCTCCCGCGACGGCACGCTGCGCGTCGCGCGTGAGCTGCACGCGCAGGACGACCGCGTGCGGTATGTCTCGTTCAGCCGCAACTTCGGCAAGGAGGCCGGTATCTACGCGGGTTTACAGGCCGCCAGGGGCGATTACGTCGCCACGATGGACGCCGATCTGCAGGACCCGCCCGCGCTGCTGCCGCAGATGCTGGACACGCTGCTGACCGGCGAGTACGACTGCGCCGCCACCCGCCGCACGACCCGCAAGGGCGAGCCGCCGCTGCGCAGCTGGTTTGCCCGCAAGTTCTACCAGATCATCAACAAGATGTCCGATACGGAAATTGTCGACGGTGCGCGTGATTTTCGCCTGATGAGCCGCAAAATGACCGACGCTGTGCTCAGCATGGCCGAGTACAACCGCTTCAGCAAGGGCATTTTCAGCTGGGTCGGCTTCAAGACCAAGTGGTTCGACTATGAGAATATCGAGCGCGTCGCCGGTACGACCAAGTGGAATTTCTGGGGCCTGTTCAAGTACTCCATCGAGGGCATCGTCGGCTTCTCCACCACGCCGCTGCTGATCGCGGCGGGGGCGGGCGTGCTGTTCTGCATCCTCGCGTTCATCGGCATCCTCTTTGTCGTCGTCCGCGCGCTGATGTTCGGCGACCCGACCTCCGGCTGGCCCAGCATGGTCTGCATCATTCTGCTGTGCAGCGGCGTCCAGCTGTTCTGCACCGGCATTGTGGGCGAGTACCTCGCCAAGACCTACCTGGAGGTCAAGCACCGCCCCATCTACATCGTCGCCGAGACCGAAGAGGACAAAAAGTAAATCATGCGTGATATGACCAAGGGTGCCCCGCTGGGGCACCTCTTTCTGTATGCGGTGCCGCTGCTGCTGGGAAACTGGTTACAGATGGCGTACAATGCGGTGGATTCCATCATCGCAGGGCGGTTCATCGGGCAGGACGCGCTGGCCGCCGAGGGCGTGGCCGGGCCGGTCATGAATCTGGTGATTTTGGCCATCAGCGGCCTGTGCATCGGCGCGGGCGTACTGATGAGTGAGGCGTTCGGCGCAAAGCGGACCGCCCGCTTAAAAGAGACGTTGGCAACGACGCTGCTGTTCGGCGCGGCGCTCTGCTGTGCCGCCGCGGCGCTGGGTTGCGCGCTGACGCCGTGGATCCTGCGCGCGCTGGCCGTGCCGGACTCGATTTTTGGCATCACCGGCATCTACCTGCGCATCACGTTCCTGGGCGCGCCGTTCACGTTTTTCTATAACGCGCTGGCGGCGGGCCTGAAAAGTGTCGGCGACAGCAAAACGCCGCTGAAATTCCTGGCGTTCTCCGCCGTGCTCAACGCGGTGCTGGATCTCATTTTAATTGGCGGGCTGGGCTTCGGCATTGTGTGCAGCGCCGTGACCACTGTCGTGGCCGAGGCCGCCAGCGCGCTGCTGGCCGCCGTCTACATGGCACGCCGCGTGCCGGAGCTCTGCCCCGGGCAGGGGCAGTGGCGCATCCGCCGCGACCTGCTGGGGCCGATTTTGCGCTACGGCGCGGTGACGGCGGTGCAGCAGGCCGTGCAGCCGATCTGCAAGGTGCTCATTCAGGGGCAGGTCAACGCGCTGGGGGTCGGGGCTATCGCGGCCTTCAACGCGGTCACGCGGGTGGACGATTTTGCCTTCACGCCGGAGCAGAGCATTGCCACGGCCATTACGACCTACATTGCCCAGAACCGCGGCGCCGGGCAGACCGCCCGCATCCGCCGCGGCTTTGCGGTGGGCCTGCGGCTGGAGCTGGGCTATTGGCTGCTGATGGGCAGCTTGACGCTGCTGCTGCGCCGGGGCATCCTGTCCCTGTTTGTGGCAGGGGAGGGAGCCGCAGACGTCATTGCACTGGGCAGCACGTATCTGGGCTGCATGGCGGTGTTCTACGCCCTGCCCGCGCTGACGAACGGCTTCCAGGGCTTTTACCGCGGCATGGGCAAGATGACGACGACGCTGATCGGCACCTGCTTACAGGCGGGGCTGCGCGCTGCCGCTGCTGCGGTGCTGGCCCCGCGGGTGGGCCTGCCCGGCATCGCCTTTGCCTGTGCTTTCGGCTGGTGCGTCATGCTGGCGTTTGAGGTGCCGTATTATTTTTGGACATGCAGGGAGTGGAAATTGCCTAAGGCTTCCCCATCGGGGCTGCGCCCGCAGGCGCGTGTCGAAGCGCAACCGCCGGAGGCGGCTCTTAGCGCGGAGACTGAAGCTGGCAGCGGCCCCGTCCGCTGACTGATGAGGGCAGAGCTATTGCGGCATCCCGTAAAATGGTCGATTCCGGTAACTTTGCCCTCATCCGACCCTGCGGGGCCACCGCACCCCTTCTGGCGCTGCGCGCCACCTCCCCCGCATCGGGGGAGTCTGTCCCCGAGGGGAAGGCAAAGAACGGCGGTCAGGGAGCTGGCCGCCGCTTTTTTATTCTGTAAAAATTCCCCAATATCCCGCGTTTCCGATTGTAATTTCTTCGACAAAATGCTACACTAATATTATCTATCCACAGCATAAAATCTGCCCAAGAGAGGTAACGCACCGTGCCAGAAGAACGCAAAGTCTACCGCCGCCCTGCCCGGACGGCTGTGCCCGCCCCGCAGGCCGGGCAAGTGGCCCCGCGCCCCGACGCGCCCCCGCCGCCAAAGAAAAAGAAACGTCCCGGCGCCAAACGCCGCCGCAGCCGCCTTGTGCTGGGGCTGTGTTTGCTCTGCCTGCTGGTCGTGGTCATTGTGTCGGTGGTGCTGGTGCGCTGCTCGGCAGAGGAGGAAGGCCCCGCCGAGGCGGACTTCGGCGCGCCCGCCGCGGCCTGGCAGAAGAACGATCTGGGCTACTACTTCAACACAAGCGGCCGGGCCATGCCCGCCGCGGTGCTCAAAGGCATGGACGTATCCAAGTTCCAGGGCGAGATCGACTGGGAAAAGGCCAAGGCTGCCAGCATCGACTTTGCCATCATCCGCTGCGGCTTCGGCGGCGAGTGGGACGGCCAGGAGGAAAACTGGGCGCAGGATGACCCCCAGTGGCGGCGCAACGCCGACGAATGCACCCGGCTGGGCATCCCGTTCGGCGCGTACCTTTATTCCTACGCCACGACGGTGGAGGAGGCCCGCAGCGAGGCCGACCACGTCGCGCGGCTGCTGGGCCTGACCGCCCCGCCGCAGGAGGGGCTGGACGACTACACCGCCGCGCCCTACCAGCTGAGCTACCCGGTCTACTACGACCTCGAGGATAAGTACATCAGCGGCGTTTTCCCCTCCGAGATGGCCGAGATCACGCAGGCGTTCTTTGACCGCCTGACCGAGTACGGCTACACCGGTGCGCAGGGGCTGTATGCCTCCCGCAACTGGGTGCGCGCCCGCATGACGGATCCCGCCTTTGACAAATGGCGCGACAACCTCTGGATCGCGCGGTTCTCCGACGATCTGGACTACGCGGGCACCTACGATATGTGGCAGTGCACCTTCAGCGCCCCGGGCGCGGACTACGGTGTCCAGAGCGAGACGGTGGATCTGGATTTTGTCATGAGACCGTTTAAATTTACCGGTGTGTCCGCCTGCAACGGCAAGACCGCCGCGCCGGTGCTCCTGAACGATACCTACACCGACGAGCTGCACATGGACGGCAAGGACGCCTACGCCACGCTGGCGACGAACGAGCCGGGCGAGGAGGACGGCGGACGCAGGGTCTACTGGACGACGAGCGACAAGACCGTGGCCACCGTGGACAAAAACGGCACGGTCCGCGCCCGCACCGACAGCGGGGAATGCACGATCACAGCCACGCTGGCCGACGGCACCGAGAGCCTGACCTGCCGCGTGCGGGTCGGGGACATCACAGTCCCGATCTTTGCCACGGCGGGCCTGCGCGGGGACCGCGCCACGCTGGCGGACGCCGCCGCGCTCAAGGGCGCGACCCCGGATTCCATCCTGCTGGACGCGGGCGACAGCCTGCACGGCACCGAGAGCGCCAGCCTGACCGGCGGCATGGATATGCTGTCGGCGTTCTCGGCGGCGGGGTACGACCTGCACGCCATGGCGCTGACCGACTTTGCCTACGGCACGACCCGCCTGGTCAGCGACGCCAACATGGGCAGCGGCCCGTCGCTGGCGTCCAACCTGCTGAACAACGAGGGCACCGCCGTGTTCTACCGCTCCACAAGCTGGAGCCGCAACCGCGTGACCAATGGCCGCTACACCGTCGTGGAGCGCGCGGGGTATAAAATCGGCTTCTTTGTGCTGAACGACCCGGCGCAGGCCGCGGTCATCTCGGCGTCCAACGGGGAGTTCATCACGGCCCGCGACTGGAACGACACCGCCGCCGAGCAGATCACCGCCCTGCAGAATGCCGGGTGCGATGCCATCCTTGCGATTGTCTCCACCGCCCCGGCGGGCGACTGGCAGAAGGCCCTGCTGAGCCAGGGCGTGACGGCTATTATTGACGGCACAACGGCGGAAAACGGCACGAACGTGCTGGGCGCGGACCTGGGTCTGACCGGCGTGGCGCAGCTGGACCTGGTCTTTACCCAGGGCGGCGGCTGCCGCGTCGAGCTCCGACAGCCTGTGGCGGCTGCCGAGATGGAGAGCCGCCGCGCCACCTGGCTGGCGATGAGCACCGCCGACGCCGCGCAGGCCGACACCGCTGCCGATGCCGCCGACCCCGGCAAGGACACCGAGGCCGTGGGCGGCAGTGACACCACCGCCCCCACCGAGGCGGCAGACGAGGCCCAGCAGGCCGGTGCGGACGCCTATACCAGCGCCGCGGCGGAGATCGCCACGCTGGACGCCGACGACCAGAGCATCCTCTACACGCCGCTGTTCACCTACGCGGCGAACCCCGACGCCAACAAAACCATCAGCTTCGGCAACTATCTGGCGGCGCTCTACGCCGAGATCGTCACAAATGACCCGGCCACGGGGCTGCCGGAGGGGGCGTCCGTCGAGGCGTTCGCGGGCGGTGTGACCGAGCCGGAATACGGCGAGATCACCCGCGGGGATTTGATGGCCGCCCTGCCCGCGACAGCGCGCATTCAGCTGGTCAGCACCACTGCAGAAGCCGCCCGGGCGCTGGCCGACGGCGGCACGGTCAGCCGCGTCTACCAGAACAGTCTGACCGAGTACGCCCCCGAGGGGGATGTAGTCTACATCGTCACCGACACGGCGACTCTGGCCGGTCTGGGTGCGGAGTACACGGTCCTGCGCGATTACGGCGATGTCTTTTGGAGCGTTCGGATGAACATCAATGACCTGACCGCCAACTTTACCACAGAGTTTGTGCTGCCGGAGGCCCCGCAGTACGGGGTCGGACGCAGAGGCTGAACCGGGGACGGCAGCCACCCGCCAACTTCCCGAACCCTTCCGGCCTGCTTCGCGGCCACCTCCCCTGATGGGGAGGCTTTCCTCGCGGGCTCCGCCCGCGCAAAAAGGCTCCCCTTTTAGGGGAGCTGGCCGAGCTTGCGAGTCCTGAAGGGTCCCGACGGGCTTTCCGTGGCCACCCATTTCCGGTTTTCCCCCCCCCGCAACATCCCCAAATAAAGGAGGTTCTCCCACATGAAGCTCACATTCTTAGGCGCTGACCGGGAAGTGACCGGCAGCTGCACACAGCTGGAGGCGGCGGGACACCGCTTTCTGATCGACTGCGGCATGGAGCAGGGCCGCGACGTGTATGAGAACGCCGACCTGCCCTGCGCGCCCGGCACCTATGAGGCACTGCTGCTGACCCATGCGCACATCGACCACTCGGGCCGCATCCCGTACCTGTACAAAAACGGCTACCGCGGCCCCATCTATACCACCGATGCGACCCGCGACCTCTGCGCCATCATGCTGGAGGATTCCGCGCACATTCAGGAGCAGGAGGCCGAGTGGAAAAACCGCAAGGCCATGCGCAGCGGCGCCGAGATGATCGAGCCGGACTACACCGTCGAGGACGCGCAGAACGTCATGAAGCAGTTTGTGCCCTGCCCCTATGAGACGTGGCAGACACTGTTCGACGGGCCAACCGGCAAAATCGAGATGCGCTTTACCGATGTGGGGCACCTGCTGGGCAGCGCGTCCGTCTCGCTGCGCATTGCGGAGCCGGGCCGCACGCCGGAGATCATCGTTTTCTCGGGCGACATCGGCAACACCCATCAGCCGCTCATCAAGGACCCGTCCAACCCGGGCCACGCGGATTACCTTGTCATGGAATCCACCTACGGGGACCGCAGCCACGGCCCGAAACCGGATTATATCGGCGATTTGAGCGCCGTGCTGCAATCGACGTTCGACAAGGGCGGCAATGTCGTCATCCCCAGCTTTGCCGTGGGCCGCACGCAGGAGCTTTTGTATTTTATCCGTCAGATCAAGGCCGAGGGCCGTATCAAGGGCCACGAAAACTTCCCGGTCTTTGTGGACAGCCCGCTGGCGAGCAAATCCACCACGATTTTCCGGGAAAACTTTGCCGAGTGCTACGACGACGAAGCCCTCGCCCTGGTGCAGAGCGGCCGGAACCCCCTGCAGTTCCCGGGTCTGCACGTCAGCGAGACGAAAGAGGAATCCATGGCCATCAACGGCGACCCGACGCCCAAGGTCATCATCTCCGCCGCCGGCATGTGCGACGCGGGCCGCATCCGACACCACTTAAAATATAACCTCTGGCGGCCCGAGTGTACGGTGCTGTTCGTCGGCTACCAAAGTCCCGGCACCTTAGGCAACGCGCTGGTCAACGGTGCGCAGGAGGTCAAGCTCTTTGGCGAGCCGGTGCAGGTCAGGGCCCGCATTGCGCAGCTGGGCGGGCTTTCGGGTCACGCCGACAAGGACGGGCTGGAAGCCTGGCTCCGCGCCTTTGACGAAAAGCCGAAGTTCGTCTTTGTCAACCACGGCGAGGACGCCGTCGCCGAGCACTGGGCCAACCATCTGAAGGAGGAGGGCTACGAGGCCGACGCCCCCTACAACGGCTCGATCTGGATCGCCGCCGAGGGCCGCGTCGCCTGCGCCGAGGTCGGCAACACCCGGAAGATCATCAAGACGAAATCCGCCGAGACCGTGCGCACCAGTGCGGCCTATGACCGGCTGGCCAACATGGGCCAACGCCTGCTGGAGGTCATCCGCCACAACCAGGGCGGGGCCAACAAGGACCTTGCAAAATTTGCCAGCCAGATCGCTGCGCTGTGCGACAAATGGGATCGATAACATTGACAAAAGCAAAAGGAATATGGCAGACGCTGCCCGCACCCCTGCGCGGCGCGGCGACCCTGCTGGCAGTGCTGGCGCTGGCCGCGCTGCTGACCACGGTGCGGCACAATGCCAGCGCCTACCTGACCGGCGTGTGGGATACAGGCTCCCAGACGCTCGTCTATGGCCGCATCCACCAGATGGAGCAGGGGCAGCACGCCCCCGGCGGCTTTCTGGGCGTCTACACCGACGATTGGAGCGACGACACGAACCGCGCACTGTTCCGGGACGACACCCCCACCGACGCGGCGGCGTTCCACCCCTACACCCACCAGTCGGGCTTGCAGGGCTGGCTGTTCGGCAGGGTCAACCGTCTGCTGCGGCACTGGCTGCCCGACGGTCTGGCGCGGGAGACCGCCCTCTACTGGCTAAACAGCACGCTGTTCTACGCGGCGGAGCTGCTTGCGGCGCTGGCCGTGTGGGAAGAATTCGGCCCGCTGGCGGCAGCGTTCGGGTTTGCGTCGGTGCTGCTGGCCCCCTGGCTGCAGCGCGGCATGAAGGACCTGTACTGGTGCCTCTGGACCTGGCTGCTGCCGCTGCTGGCGGCGCTTTGGCTCTGCCATTGCACCCGCGTGCGCGGCAAAACGCCCCGCGGGTGCTGGCCGCTGGTGGCCGCCGCCTGCATGGTGCGCTGCATGTGCGGGTTTGAATTTATCACAACATTTTTGATCCTGTGTGAGATCCCGCTCTGCTACGCGGCAGCCAAGGCGTATTTTGTGCGGCGCGACCCGCACGGCGCGCTCGTCTGGCTGGGCCGCACCGTCGGGGCGGGTGTCTCGGCGCTGGGCGGTGTGACTGCGGCGCTGGCGCTCTGGTTCGCACAGGAATGGCGCTGCTTCGGCAGCGCGGCGGACGCCTGGCAGAACATGACCCGGGCCGTCACGGACCGCGTCAGCCTGACGGACGGCGCGGTGCGGAACGTGAACGTGCCGCAGGTGCTCGCGCAGTATTTCCGTGAGAGTACGGAGCCGCTTTTGCAGCTCGGGCCCGTCAGCGTCACGGCATGGCAGCTGCTGCTGTTTGCGCTGCTGGTCGGCGCGGTGAGCGTTGTTGTCTGCCTGCGCCGCGGCACGGCGGCGCAGCTGGTGCCGCCGTGCATCGTCTGGGGGCTGGGGCTGGCGGCCCCGGCGTCCTGGATGGTGCTGTCCAAGGCGCACGCCGCGATCCATACCCACCTTGTACCGATGCTGTGGCACTTTGCGTTTGTGCCGATCAGCTGTATGCTGCTGCCGGTGCTGGCAAAACTCATGATCCCGGGGAGGAAAAAAGACCTTGTGGCATCCCATTAAACACTACAAAACGATCCGCCATCACAAAATGCTGGTGATGAAAAACTGCTTCCGCTGCGGGCTGTACTGGCAGGGCCTGACCCACGATTTAAGCAAGCTGGCCCCCGTGGAGTTCTGGGCCGGGGCCAAATACTGGCAGGGGACGTGCAGCCCCAACAACGCCCAGCGCCAGGCCGAGGGCTACAGCGCCGCCTGGCTGCACCATAAGGGCCGCAACAAGCACCATCTGGAATACTGGATCGACTACGCGCCGGACGGCGACCATGCTATGGCCGGTATGCGGATGCCCGCCCGCTACGTGGCCGAGATGGTCTGTGACCGCATTGCCGCCAGCAAGAACTATAAGGGCGACAAGTACACCGACGCCGCGGCGTGGGAGTACTATGACCGCAGCAGGGACCACTACATCCTGCACCCCGAGACCCGCAAGGAGCTGGAAAACTGCCTGCTGATTCTGCGCGACGAGGGCGAGGACGCCTGCTTCCGCTACATCCGCACCGAACTGCTCGGCAGGAAAAAGTAAATACAGAGCGCCGCCCCTGTGCAGTTTTCCACTGCGCAGGGGCGGCGTTGTTTAGAACTTATGAGAGACCGTCACTCCGTTGCTGTCTCGCTGGCAGGGGTGTCCGCGGGGACGGAGTCCGGCTCGACGTAGGGGGTGGGGGTCGGTTCTACGTAGGGCGTCGGCGTGGGCTCGACGTAGGGGGTGGGGGTCGGCTCCTCTATGTACGGCGTGGGGGACGGGGTGGCCGTCACCTCGGGCGTGGGGGACGGGGTGGCTGTCACCTCGGGCGTCGGAGACGGGGTGGCCGTGACCTCGGGGGTCGGCGTCGGCGTGGTCTCCACATAGCTGTCACTCGTGCTCTCGCTGTCGGCGGGCTCCTCCGTCGGCTCGGGCGTGGCCGTCGCCGTGGCGGTGCTGGAGGAGCTGACCACCGGCACCGTGTAGACCACGGCGTCCTTGTCGCCGGTGTGCTTCGGGATCGTCGTCAGCGCGGGGCGGTCATCCTCGGTAATGTAACTGTGGGTGCGGATGTAGTTGAACAGCGCGTCCATCGCCGTGCGGGTCAGATGAATGCCGTCGCTCGTCTCTACATAGCCGCTCTTGGCGTAGCCGGTGACGGAATCCTTCAGCACCTCGGCGCTGTTCAGGAACTTCCAGCCCTTCTCCTGGCACATTTCGACGAGCGCTTTGTTGTACTCGTCCACCTGGGTCTGGGTCAGGCTCTGGTTGGAGTGCTGCTGCCCGATGGGCGGGATGGCGTTGACGATGATGTCCACGCTGGGGTAGGCGGTGACGATGGCCTCGATGCCGGTCTGGTAGTTTTTGACGAAGTCCGCGGCCTTATAGCCGGGGTTCAGGTCGTTCGTGCCGAAGGTCAGGATGACCCGGCGCGGCTGCAATTTCGCCACGGCCTGGGGCATCGTGATGTAGCCGGACGAAGTGCTTACCTGCACGCAGGCAAAGGTCGCCAGGCTCTTGGCGGTCATGCCCACCGAGCCGATGGCGTTGTCGTAGCTGCAATAGTCGAACATGCGGTACATGCGGGCTGTGTTGCTGTCGCCCAGAAACAGCGTCTCGTCCACATAGCTGTCGCCCGCGTCGGCGGCCTGCTCAAGGATCGTCGAGGTGTAGGCCTGGGTATCAATGGTGTTTTCCTCTTTATTATAGCCGCTCTCGACGACCATGGACGCGCTGTCCACGGTGGACACGCTCTGGGCGTCCGCGCCGCCGAGGTCGATGCCGCCGATGAGCACCAGCGAGATGCCGACGCTGACCAGCAGCATGACGCTGCACAGAGCCAGCACCAGATACATCTTGCTGCGCATATCCAGCGCTTTTTTCTTTTGTGATTTGGTTTTGCCTGCCATGAAAGGCTCCTTTCGCGTGGGAGCATGGTGTGTTTACACAATATGTAAATTCATTTTACACCATTTCCCACCGGAACGCCAGTCTTTTTGCAATTTTTACATAATTTGCCGCAAAACAAAAACCCCGCCGAAGCGGGGGTAAACAGAAATGAGGATGTTGAATTGAAAGGGCTTCCCCTGAGGGGGAAGCTGTCCGCGAAGCGGACTGATGAGGGCGGAGTTTGCCAGCAGTACCCCGTTTACGGTCTGCATCCGGCAACTTCCCCCTCATCCGGCCCTGCGGGGCCACCTTCCCCCCAAAGGGGAAGGCTTTGGGAGAATCACTCCTTCGGCAGCAGATGTGCCTTCTCCAGGGCGGGGCGCAGGGCGATGTACAGGACAACGGCGCAGACGGTGGAGAGCAGGGAGTTGACCAGCGTCACACCGCTGGCGATCTTGGTCACGACGGAGACGAACTCCGCGGGCTGGCCAAAGATGTACAGGTTGCGGAAGTAGCCGATGAACGGGTCGGTGAACACGTTGACCAGCAGGCCGCTGAAGGCCGACGCCGTGACGGCGGCCACGTACTTGAACTTGCTGCCGGTGGGGAAGGTCCTGAGGTGGATGACCTTGTGGGACACCGCGCCGCAGACCAGACCGATGATGAATTTCAGAATAAAAGTCGTGATGGCGTAGCCCGGGTCACCGGCGACAACGTCGGCCAGCGCCAGGCCGATGGCACCGGCCAGACCGCCGGACACACCGTCCAGCAGCATGGCGGTCAGCGCCGTGAAGGTGTTGCCCAGATGGAAGCTGGACCCCGTGCCAAAGACGTTCGGGATGCGGAAGAACTCATACGCGACAAAGCTCATCGCGGCCATGATGCCGATGATGCTGATCTTCTGCACGGTGAATTTCGTTTTGGTCAGCGCTGCGATCAGCAGTGCCAGAGCTGCTACGACGAACAGCAGCAGCCACATCGTTGCGGTAGACATAGTTTCGTACACCTCTATTGACATTTTCCTTCCGGGAAGGTATGTTTTTATTATACTGATTTCTGGCTCTGAATAAATGCTCAGTTTTTAAATTTTTTATGGGGCCAGTATGGAGGACTGTCATGATAGAGTTGGATGCCGACCAAAAAACGCCGCTGTATGAGCAGCTGTACGCCGCCCTGGCGGATGAGATCCGCACCGGCCAGCGCGCACCCGGAACGCCGCTGCCGGGCCGCCGCACGATGGCTGCGCAGCAGGGCGTCAGCGTCAACACGGTAGACGCCGCCTACCAGATGCTGGCCGCCGAGGGTCTGGCCGAGCCGCGCCCCCGCAGCGGCTTTTATGTGCAAAAGACCTACGGCATGCTGCACAGCCGCGCCCGCCGCGCCCCCGCCGCCCCTGCACCGCAGCCGCCTGCCGCGCCGCAGCCGGTCTACGACCTGTCCACCGGTAGCGTGGACACGGCGCTGTTCCCGGCGCGCAGCTGGGGACGCATCCAGAAGGAGCTGCTCTACCAGCGGCCCGAGCTTTTACAGCGCGGCGAAATGCAGGGCGACGCCCCGCTGCGCACACAGATCGCGGAATATTTGTCGGTGTACCGCGGTGTGGAATGCACGCCGGAGCAGATCGTCGTCGGCGCGGGCATTGAGTATCTGCTCGGGTGCCTGGCGCACCTGTTCAGCGACGGCATGGCGGCCATCGAGAACCCCGGCTACTTCCGCACGCGGACGGTCCTGCAGAACAGCGGCATCCCCTGCACGCTGGTGGACATTGACCGCGAGGGCCTGCCCGCCGACGCGCTGGAAAAAAGCGGCGCAAACCTCTGCTATCTGACGCCCAGTCATCACTTTCCGACGGGTGTTACGATGCCCGCGACCCGCCGCGCCCAGCTGCTGGCCTGGGCAGTGGCCCGGCCCGGGCGATACATTTTGGAGGACGACTATGATTCGGAGTTCCGCTTTGATACGCGCCCTCTGCCCAGTTTGCAGGGAATGGCGGGCCCGGACGGCCCGGTGGTCTACCTGACGACGTTTTCAAAAAGTCTGGCCCCGGGCATCCGCATTGCCTGTATGGTGCTGCCGCAAAGCCTGCTGGCGCGCTATCGCCGGGATTTTGCGACCTACGCCAACACGGTCAGCCGCTTTGAGCAGCAGACGCTTTGCGAGTTCATGGCGGGCGGGTATTTCACGCGGCATCTTGCCCGGATGCGCCTTGCCTACAAGCGCCGCATGGAGGCGTTTGCGGCGGCACTGCGCGCGGCGCTGCCGGGCGTGGAGCTGGACGGCGTACACAGCGGGCTGCATTTTCTGCTGACGCTGCCGGGAGCCGGCGGCGAGCGTGCCATGGTCGCCGCCGCGGCGCAGCAGGGCGTGCGGCTGCGCGGCCTGAGTGAGTATTATCTCGCCCGGCCCGAGCGCTGCCGGGCGGATACCGTGGTGGCGGGGTACTCGGCCCTGAAGGAGGACGATGTGGAGAAGGTGGCGCAGGCGCTGGCGAGGGCGTGGCTATCGTGAATGCCCCTGTAGGGGCCGGGCATGCCCGGCCCGCAGCCTTGCCATTGCCGCCCGTTTATCTTTCGCATCGTAGGGAGCGGTCTTGACCGCTCCGCGGGGCGTCGGGGACGCCGCCCCCTACAGCGGTGGTCCGTAAACCTTCCGCCGCCGCACACGCCTGCGGGCGGATATGGAATCCGCCCCTACGCACAAACAAAAGCCGCTGCCCATGTGTAACCACAGGCAGCGGCTTTTTATTTTTCAATCAAGGCTTATTCATACAGCGGGAACTTCTTCGTCAGCTCCTCGACCTTCCTGGCGACCTCGTCCTTCTTGTTCGCAAAGTCAAACACACAGTCTGCAATGCAGTCGGCAATCACCTTCATCTCGTCGGGACCCATGCCGCGGGTCGTGACGGCGGGGGTGCCGATGCGCACGCCGCTCGTCACAAACGGGCTGCGCTTCTCGCCGGGGACGGTGTTCTTGTTCGCGGTGATGTGCACCTCGTCCAGATTGTGCTCCAGCTCCTTGCCGGTGCAGTCCTCATCGGTCAGGTCGATCAGCAGCAGGTGGTTGTCCGTGCCGCCGGAGACCAGCTTCACGCCGCGGGCGGTCAGCTCGGCTTCAAGCGCCTTCGCGTTCTCAACGATTTTGCGGGCATACTCCTTGAACTCCGGCTTCAGCGCCTCGCCAAAGCAGACGGCCTTCGCGGCGATGACGTGCTCCAGCGGGCCGCCCTGCGTGCCGGGGAAGATGGCGGAGTTGATGCGCTTGATGATATACTCGTTGTTCGTCAAAATCAGGCCGCCGCGGGGGCCGCGCAGCGTCTTGTGGGTCGTGGTGGTGACCACGTCGGCGTAGGGCACGGGGCTCTGGTGCTGGCCGCCTGCGACAAGACCCGCAATGTGCGCCATATCGACCATCAGCATAGCGCCGTAGCCGTGGGCGATCTCGGCCAGCTTCTCAAAGTCGATGGCGCGTGGATAGGCCGATGCACCGGCGACCAGCAGCTTGGGGCGGACCTTCGCGACCTGCTTGGCCAGTGCGGCGTAGTCGATGCGGCCATCCTCGGCGGAGACGCCGTAGGAGACAAAGTTGTAGTTCTTGCCGCTCATGTTCACGGGGGAGCCGTGGGTCAGGTGGCCACCCTGGGACAGATCCATGCCCATGACGGTGTCGCCGACGTTCAGCAGCGCAAAGTAGACGGCCAGGTTGGCCTGTGCGCCGGAGTGCGGCTGGACGTTGGCATACTTCGCGCCGAACAGCTTGCAGGCGCGGTCAATGGCGATCTGCTCGACCTGATCGACGTACTGGCAGCCGCTGTAATAACGGTGGCCGGGGTACCCTTCCGCGTACTTGTTCGTCAGCACGCTGCCCATGGCCGCCATGACGGCGGGGGAAACGATGTTCTCGCTGGCGATCAGCTCGATGTTCTGGCGCTGGCGGCCCAGCTCACGCTGCATAGCCGCGCCCAGCTCGGGGTCGTAGCGCTCCACAAAGCCGATGGTGTCGATGATGTCCTTGTACATACTGCTTTCCCTCCTAATGTATATGCTGTCCACGGCGGGAAACGCCCCTACGGTGATCCATGTAGGGGCACATTCTATAGGCACCCGTCGTTCCCGCCGCCGAGCATCTCCCTTACAGCGTCCCCTTGGTGGACAAAACGCCGTCGATCCGCGCATCTCTGCGCGTCGCGGCGTCCAGCGCCTTGGCAAACGCCTTGAACATGGACTCCAGCTTATGGTGGTCATTCTCCCCGTAGAGCACCTTCAGATGCAGATTCATCATGGCGCTGTACGATACGGCGTAGAAAAACTCCCGCGCCATCTGGGTGTCCATGCCGCCGCAGCTCTGGCCTGCAAAGCTGGCGTCGTACACAAAGTAGGGCCGCCCGCCCAGATCGACGGCGCAGAGTGCCAGCGTCTCGTCCATCGGCAGCATGCAGCTGCCGTACCGCACCAGCCCGGCCTTGTCGCCCAGCGCTTCTTTTATGGCCGTGCCCAGCGCAATGCCGATGTCCTCAATTGTGTGGTGGCAGTCTACGTCCAGGTCGCCGCGGCAGGTGACGCTTACATCAAACAGGCCGTGGCGGGCGAAGCCGTCCAGCATGTGGTCAAAAAAGCCGATGCCCGTGTGCAGGTCGGCCCTGCCGGTGCCGTCCAGGTCAATCGTCAGCGTGATCTGTGTCTCCCGCGTATTGCGGGTGACCGTTGCGGTGCGTGCCATAGGAATCCCCCTCTTTAGTGCTTTAAACTAACTATAGCACGTTGGGGCGTGTGCGTCAACATTTTCTTGGCTTTCCCCCGAGGGGGGGAGTTCCGCAGGTTTATAAAATTCGCCCCAATTTATTTACGAAATCGCAACACTTTTCCCGGCGGCAGGCGCTACAATAGAATTATGATTCAAAAGTGTCTTTTTTGAAAGGACAAGCACCACCATGGCAAAAATAATCGGAATTGACCTGGGGACTACCAACAGCTGTGTGGCGGTGGTCGAGGGCGGCAAGCCCGTCGTCATCCCCAACGCCGAGGGGCAGCGCACGACGCCCTCTGTCGTCGCGTTCACCAAGGTGGGAGAACGGCTGGTGGGCGAGCCCGCCAAGCGCCAGGCCGTGACGAACGCCCCCCGCACCGTGTCCAGCGTCAAGCGGCTGATGGGCAGTGAGACCCGCGTGCCCATCGACGGAAAATGCTACACGCCGCAGGAGCTGAGCGCCCTCATCCTGCAAAAACTGAAGGCCGATGCCGAGGCGTATCTCGGTGAGCCTGTCACCGAGGCGGTCATCACCGTGCCCGCCTACTTTAACGATGCCCAGCGCCAGGCCACGAAGGACGCCGGGCGCATTGCCGGGCTGGACGTGCGCCGCATCATCAACGAGCCGACAGCCGCGGCGCTGGCCTACGGGCTGGACAATGGCCGCACCCAGACCGTCATGGTCTACGACCTCGGCGGCGGCACATTTGACGTGTCGCTCATCCGCATCGGCGACGGCATCGTGCAGGTGCTCTCGACCTGCGGCGATAACTTTCTGGGCGGCGACGACTTTGACGAGCGCATCGTCAACTGGCTGGCAGACCGGTGCAGGGCCGAACACGGCGTGGACCTGACGAATGACCGCGTGGCGATGCAGCGCCTGCGCGAGGAGGCCGAAAAGGCGAAAAAAGCGCTTTCCAGCGCGAAGCAGACCGACATCAATCTGCCGTTCCTCACGATGGCGGCAGACGGTGCGCTGCACCTGCAAACTACGCTGACACGCGCTAAATTTGAGGAGCTCTGCGCCGATTTGATCGAGCGCACCGCCCTGCCCGTGCGCAACGCCCTGAGCGACGCACGCCTTTCGGCCAGCGACCTGGATCAGGTTTTGCTGGTCGGCGGCTCGACCCGCATCCCGGCGGTGCAGGCCAAGGTCGTGCGGATGACCGGTCTGGAGCCGTCCAAATCGCTGAACCCCGACGAGTGCGTTGCACTGGGCGCGGCGGTGCAGGCCGGACGTCTGGGCGGCGAGATGCTCTCCGGCCCCGGCGAGGATCTGCTGCTGATGGACGTGACCCCGCTGACCCTTTCCATCGAGACCGTCGGCGGCGTGGCAACGCATTTGATCGAGCGCAACTCCACGATCCCGACGCGGTTCAGCAAGGTATTCACCACCGCCGCGCCGTTCCAGAAAACGGTGCAAATTAAAGTGCTGCAGGGCGAGCGCGAGTTTGCCAGGGACAATAAGCTGCTGGGCACCTTCACGCTGCGCGGCATCAAGCGCGCCTGGGCGGGCGTGCCGAAGATCGAGGTCACGTTTGACATCGACGCCAACGGCATTGTCAAGGTCAAGGCGCGCGACATGGACACCGGCAAGCAGCAGAGCATCACGATCTCGGGCACATCGAACCTGACCGAGGATGAGATCAAACGCGCCAAGGAGAACGCCGCCGCCTTTGCCGGGCAGGACAAGGAGCGCAAGGCCGCGCTGGAGGCGCTGAACGCCGGCGAGGCCGCGCTTTACCGCGTGAACACCGCGCTGGGCAGCAAGGCCGGCAAGGCGCTGGACCGCGAGACCCGTACTAAAATCAAAGAAGCAGAAAGAACGCTGGAGCGTGTTCTGAAGCACAAAAAGGCCGACAAGCTGACCCCCGTGGACGTGAATGCCATCAACAACGCACGGGAGGCGCTTTCCGCTGTGGCCGCCCCGCTGGTGGCCCGGTGGGAGAGCGAGAAGGCGTAAAACGAGGCGGCAGCCGCAGGGTCCCCGGGGCGGTGCGAGCATCTGCCCGTGCCCGTTTGCGGTACTATTGAACAATGCCTTTTCCCCGCTTGCGCGGGGAATTTTTTTGTGCTATACTACCCAACATAGCACTTTAATGGGTTAAAGAGGAAAAGAAAAGTGAAAACGATTCGTTACGCCTTTGTGCGGTCCCTGCCCATCATGGCGGGGTATATCGTGCTGGGGCTGGGCTTTGGTGTGCTCTTGCAAAGCAAGGGCTACGGCGCGGGGTGGGCGCTGGTCATGAGCGGGCTGATCTACGCGGGCAGTATGCAGTATGTCGCAATTGACCTGCTGGCGGGCGGCGCGTCGCTGATCTCGGCGGCGATCATGACACTGATGGTCAACGCGCGGCATCTGTTTTACGGAATTTCGATGCTGGAACGCTATAAAGACACCGGCGCTGCCAAGCCGTACCTGATTTTTGCGCTGACCGATGAGACCTATTCCGTCGTGTGCAGCGGCGGCGTGCCCGAGGGCGTGGACCGGAAAAAATACTGTTTCTGGGTGTCGCTGCTGAACCAGCTTTACTGGATCGCGGGCGGCGTGGCGGGCGCACTGCTGGGCAGTGTGCTGCCGTTTGACACGACGGGCATCGACTTTTCGATGACCGCGCTGTTCCTCGTCGTTATGACCGAGCAGTGGAAGGCCAGCCGCGACCATACCCCCGCGCTGGTGGGGCTGGGGGTGTCGCTGGTCTGTCTGCTGGTTTTCGGCAGCAGCGATTTCCTGATCCCGTCCATGGTGGGCATCACGGCAGCCTTGACGGTGCTGCGCGGTTTTATGCAGAAAAAGGAGGCCGACCATGCCGTTTGATGTACACGGTGCGCTGCTTGTGGCCGTTGTGGCGGGCGTGACAGCGCTGATCCGGTTCCTGCCGTTTGTGGTGTTCGGCGGCGGGCGGCCCACGCCGAAATTTGTGGTGTATCTGGCCGGGGTGCTGCCCTGCGCCATTATGGCGATGCTCGTCGTCTACTGCCTGCGCGGCGTGGACCTGCTCGGCCCCACCCACGGCCTGCCGGAGCTGCTTGCCGGGGCCGCCGTGGTGGGGCTGCACCTGTGGAAGAAGAACACGCTGCTCAGCATCGCCGTGGGCACCGCCCTGTATATGGTGCTGGTGCAGGCGGTGTTTGTGTAACCAGAAAAAATGCGCGTCCCCAAAACCTCTTGGCCCCCTCTGCGAGGGGGCTCCGCCCGCAGGCGGTGGGGGAGAGAACCTAGCGGCAATCCGAAACATTTCGGGCTGTGGCAAGGTTCTCTCCCTCCGGCCCTACGGGCCACCTCCCTCGCAGAGGGAGGCAAGAAAAAAAGCCGGAGCTTACGCTCCGGCCTTTTGGGTATGCCTGTTTTTGACCTCATGTGCCCACGCGATGAATTTTGTGCGGTTGAAGAACAGAATCCCCACAAAGCTGAACAGCACAATGCCGGTCAGCACGGTGAACAGCCAGTTGCCCTCCAGCATAAAGCTGCCTGCCGCGCAGGTCAGCAGGGTGGGGAAGGGCAGACTGATGAAGATGGCCGCTAAAAACTGCTTCGGGCGCATCCCCGCGTTGGCGGCGGCATAGGGAATGATGCCGTTGGGCAGCCCCGGCGTGATGAACGCCAGAATTGTGTAAAACCAGGGGTCCTTGCTGCTGCGCACGCTGTCCAGCAGCTTCGCAGCCTTGGGGGTGTCGGCGACAAGGCGGCGGATGACCGGCACGAGCCGCCGTGCAATGAGGTAGACGCTCATGTTGGCGACGGCGGAGGCCGAAAAGCTCGTCAGAAAGCCCATCCACGGGCCGTAGGCCAGCCCTGCCGCCAGCTGCACCGGCATGGCCGGAATGACGAGCGACAGCACCTGCACGACGGCCAGAAACCACAGCGTCAGAAAGCTGCGCAGCCGCCCCTGGCTGGCCAGGTATTCGCTCAGCGCCTGCTCATCCCCGGCAGAAAACGCGGACCAGAGCCCGGGCAGCAGCAGGCGGAACGTCTCCACGATGAGCAGCACCGTGAACAGCACCACCGCCGCCACGACCAGCATCGCCAGCCGCTTTTCTCTTTTATTGGCATGTTCGGACATGAAATAGTATCTCCTTGTGGTTAAAAAACAGAGAATACTATACCAAAAACAGCGGAGAAAAGCAAGAAAATTTTGGGGCCCCTTCGCTGGTCATGTGTAGGGGCGGGATCCATCCCTCCCGTGAACGCTGCGGCAGCCGTGAACGACCCGGGAGAGTCAAGACCCTCCCCTACAAACCGACACTCACGGCTGCTTTGTAGGGAGCGGTTGCTCCGGGGCGATTACGGCGGACGGGTGTTTGTGGGCAGGCCCCGGGCCGGGCATGCCCGGCCCCTACTGTGCGCAAAAAAATCCCGGTGCACACTTGCACCGGGAAAATACCATCTTATCGCTTCTCCAGCGGAACGTACTCCTGCGGCTTGCCGAGGTACTTGTAGGCGGGGCGGATGATGCGGTTCGCGAACTCGACCTCCTCGACGCGGTGGGCACACCAGCCGGGCACACGGGCAATCGCAAACAGCGGGGTGTACAGGTCCTCGCTGATGCCGAGCATACGGTAGATCAGGCCGCTGAACAGGTCCACGTTGGCACAGACCTTCTTCGGGCCGTGCTTTTCCTCGGCAAAGACCTGCGGGGCCAGGCGCTCAATGCTGCACAGCAGCTCGTACTCCTCGTCGTAGCCCTTCTTGTAGGCCAGGCTCTTGGCGTGGGTTTTCAAAATCTGCGCACGGGGGTCGCTCATCGTGTAGACGGCGTGGCCCATGCCGTAGATCAGGCCGCTGCCGTCGCCGCGCTCCTTGCGGAGGATCTTGCGCAGGAACTCGCGGACCTCGTCGTCGTTGGACGGATCCTCGACATTTTCCAGAATGTAATCCAGCTGGTGCATGACCTTCAGGTTCGCGCCGCCGTGTTTGGGGCCCTTCAGCGCACCGATGGCCGAGCTGATGGCCGCATAGGTGTCCGTGCCGGAGCTGGACAGCACGCGGCAGGTGAAGGTCGAGCAGTTGCCGCCGCCGTGGTCCGCGTGGACGAGCAGGCAGAGGTCAAGCAGACGCGCTTCCTCGTGGGTGAACTTCTGGTCGGCGCGGTAGGTGCTCAAAATATGCTCCGCCGTGCTCTGGCCCTCGGTGGGCAGGTGGAAGTACATGCTGGACCGGTCATAGACGCGGCGCTTGATCTGGTAGGCGTTCACCATCATCGTGGGCAGCTCGGCAATCAGGTTGATGCTCTGGCGCAGGATGTTGGGCAGACTGTTGTCCTCGGCGTGCTCGTCGTAGCTGTACATGGCCAGCACGCTTCGTGCCATCTTGTTCATCAGGTTCGGCGACGGCGAATTTAAGATCATGTCGTCGGCAAAGCCCTGGGGCAGCTCGCGGTGGTGCTCCAGCAGCTTGCGGAACTTGGCGTACTGCTCCTGCGTGGGCAGGGAGCCGAACAGCAATAGCCAGATGACCTCCTCAAACATGAAGCGGTCATGGGCGTCGGCCTCGGCGGCCAGCGTGTCAATGTCGATGCCGCGGTAGACCAGGCGGCCCGGAATGGGCACGATGGTGCCGTCCTCCTTCTTGTCATAGCCGATAACGTTGGAAACGTTCGTGATGCCGGCCAGCACTCCGGTGCCGTCCAGATTGCGCAGGCCGCGCTTGACGCCCATCTGATCCGCCAGATGCGGGTCAAGGGTGGCGTTGTGTTCCAGATATTCGTGGCAGAGCAGCTCAAGCTCATCCGGCTCCAGGGCCGGGACGTCCGGGTAATACATCATGCGTACCCCTCTCTTTGACCAATTTTATATACTTTGCATACTTATACAGGCGCATATCACTGCTGGCTTCCCTTACCAATATGCCTGATAGATTGATTTTATAGCATTTCCGCAAATTCGTCAAGAAAAACTTAAAATTTTTCTAAATTTTTCAGAAAAATGCTTTAAAAAATTAAGCTAGCGGCCCAAAATGTGCCTATTGTGTAAAAATGCGGATTGACAACCGGCCCTAAACCGGGTAGTATGTTAGGTATACCGCAGAAAATGCAGAGTAAGACAGGGAAAGGGGAAAAGTACTATTTATGAAAGCAGTTCTGATTCCGGGCGACGGCATTGGCCGTGAAATTGCCGAGAGCGTCCGCGAGGTATCCGCCGCACTGAACACCGGCATTGAATGGCAGGAGTTTGCTGCCGGTGCCGAGTACGCCGCCGAGAGCGGCGAGCTGATCGCCCCCGGCACGCTGGATGCGATCGAAGCGTGCGGCTGGGCACTCAAGGGCCCCACCGCCACCCCCATCGGCAAGGGCTTCCGCAGCATCAATGTGCAGCTGCGCCAGCGCTTTTCCACCTATGCAAACCTGCGCCCGGTGCACACGCTGCCGGGCGTACCGACCCGCTTTGACAATGTGGACCTTGTCATTGTGCGCGAGAACACCGAGGATCTCTACAAGGGCATCGAGTATATGCTGAACGACGAGATCGCCAACGGCGTCAAGCTCATCACCCGCCCCGCGTGCGAGAAGATCTGCCGCTTTGCATTTGATTATGCCCGCAAAAACGGCCGCAAAAAGGTCACGGCAGTCCACAAGGCCAACATCATGAAGCTGACCGACGGCCTGTTCCTGCGCACCTTCCGCGAGGTCGCCGCGGAGTACCCCGAGATCGCCGCGGACGACTGCATCATCGACGCTTTGTGCATGAAGCTGGTGCAGAAGCCCGAGCAGTTCGACGTGCTCGTCGCGCCGAACCTCTACGGCGATATTATCAGTGACCTGTGCGCCGGTCTCGTCGGCGGCCTGGGCTTTGCGCCCAGCGCCAACATCGGCGACAGCACCCGCATCTATGAGGCCGTCCACGGCTCTGCCCCCGACATTGCCGGGCAGGACAAGGCCAACCCCAGCGCCATCCTGATGGCCTTTGCCATAATGCTGAACGACCTTGGCGAGACCGACAAGGCTGCCAAGCTCAATGCCGCCATCCTGGCCCAGGTCGAGGAGGGCAAGGTCGTCACTGCCGACATCGGCGGCACCGCGGGAACGAAGGAGTTTACCCAGGCGGTTATTGCACGACTGTAACCTAAGGCAACACCGCATAATTCCCGCCTTACGGCTTAAGCACCGCTCCGGCGGC
>OGOG01001083.1_pt1 | contig 28021 bp, 29 predicted proteins | sample 1552581 | NCBI WGS metagenome assembly OGOG01 (sample SAMEA2580152, study PRJEB22360) | human gut metagenome | biome: human gut; feature: human-associated habitat; material: faeces | place: Denmark | collected 2008/2010 | reverse complement strand
CATCCCTTGTATGTATCATTACATTAATTGGTGGAATTCAAATATTCTGTGTAGGTATTGTTGGAGAATACTTATCAAAGATTTATTTAGAAACAAAGAACAGACCGGTCTATATTGTCAAAGAGGATAATTTAAAATAAAAAAACAACTCGGCTAAATGCTGAGTTGTTTTTTATTCCCCTTTGTTCCCTCCTTTTAAACACGCAAGAAAATCTCTATAAAATTGAAAATACTTCTAACGTGTTTAGACTATGTCATATTTTCAATGATTGTGTTGGTAAGTGAAACGATTAAGTTAGTAGAGATTTCTCCATTATATTAATAAAGTTTAAAAGATTTAGATACCAAATGGTAAAATAGTAAAAATAATGGGAAAATGATACTAAATAAAAAGAAAACATCCAATAATTCTATGAGTAAGACTACCATTTTATTTCATAAAATAGTATAATATCACAAAATGAGGTGGAATCATGGAAACGGTTTTAGTGGAAAAAGAAAACATAAACGAAGTTATTGACTTATTAAATCATGACGAGGTTGTGGCTTTTCCTACTGAGACCGTTTTTGGTTTAGGCGTAAAATTTTCTCATTTAGAAGCATTAGAAAAAATCTATGAAATAAAGCACAGAAGTCATAGCAAGGCAATATCTTTAATGATCTATGATCCTAAAGATATTGAAAAATATGCTTATGTAAATGAAAATGCTCAAAAGTTGATAGATCATTTTATGCCAGGAATGATTACCCTTGTTTTAAAAAAGAAATCAATTTTATCAGATGACTTTACGGCAGGATACGATACGATTGGTATTCGTATTCCTGATGATCCTTTTGTTTTAAAGCTTTTAAAAGAAGTAGGACCAATGCTTGTAACAAGTGCTAATATTTCTGGTCAAGAAACATTGTTGAATGATCAAGAAGTCTATAAACAATTTAAAGGAAAAATTAAGATGATTGTTAAAGGAAAATGTAAAAATACACTTGCAAGTACAGTCATCAAAGTTGATGAGGATGTAACAATATTACGTCAAGGTTGTATTCAAGAAGAAGAGATTAGGGAGGTATTAAAGTGAAAATTGCAATGGCATGTGACCATGGAGGTCTTAGATTAAAAAATGTATTAAAAGATGATTTGGAAAAAAATGGTTATGAAGTAGAAGATTTTGGTACATACACAGAAGATAGTTGTGATTATCCAGATTTTGCTTCAAAGGCAGCAAAGGCAGTTGCTTCAGGATCGTGCGACAAGGGGGTTGTCGTATGTGGAACAGGTATTGGTGTAAGTATTACAGCCAATAAAGTTGATGGAATTCGTTGTTCTTTATGCCACGATGTATTTAGTGCAAAGGCAACTCGTCAACATAATGACTCTAACATGTTAGCAATGGGACAACGTGTTATTGGAGAAGGACTTGCTTTAGAAATCTTACATGCATGGCTTGAAAGCGAATATGAAGGCGGAAGACATGATGCAAGAATTCAAAAAATGATGGCTTTGGAAAAGGAGTAAATAAATATGAAGGATAAACTATTATTTGAAAGCGTAGAAAGAGAATTAAATAGACAAAGAAGTAACATTGAATTAATTGCTTCAGAAAACTTTGTATCTGAAGAAGTGTTAGAATTAGCGGGATCAGTTCTAACAAATAAATATGCCGAAGGATATCCAGCAAAAAGATATTATGGGGGATGTCAATTTGTTGATGAAGTAGAAGAGCTTGCAAGAAAAAGAATTTGTGAAATTTATGGTGCTGAACATGCTAATGTTCAACCACATAGTGGAGCGCAAGCCAATACAGCAGTTTACTTAGCTTTATTACAACATGGAGATAAAGTGTTAGGAATGTCACTTGCAGATGGGGGACATTTAACACACGGGCATCCATTGAACTTTTCAGGAATTAACTATGAATTTTATAGCTATGGTGTTTCAAAAGAAACAGAAACAATTGATTATGAAGAATATAAAAAGAAAGTAGAAGAAATTAAACCAAAACTAGTTGTTGCCGGAGCAAGTGCTTATAGTAGAATCATTGATTTTGAATTTATGGCCAAAGTAGCTCATGATAATGGAGCATTATTTATGGTAGATATGGCCCATATCGCTGGTCTTGTTGCTGCAGGTGTTCATCCTTCACCATTTCCATATGCAGACATTGTTACTACAACAACACATAAAACATTAAGAGGTCCACGTGGTGGTGTTATCATGTGTAAAAAAGAATTTGCGGCAGATATTGATCGTGCTGTCTTCCCAGGTATGCAAGGGGGACCACTTATGCACATTATTGCAGCAAAAGCACAATGTTTCTATGAAGTTCAACAACCTGAATTTAAAGAATATGCCAAACAAATTATTAAAAATGCAAAAGCAATGGAAAAAGTCTTTAAAGAAGAAGGTTTCAGACTTGTTGCTGGAGGAACAGATAATCACTTGTTACTTGTTGATGTAAAAGCAAGTTGTGGTATTTCTGGTAAAAAAGCACAACGTCTACTTGATGAAATCAATATTACAGCTAATAAAAATGCAATTCCCTTCGATACAGAAAAACCATTTAAAGCATCAGGAATTCGCATTGGAACACCAGCAATGACAACAAAAGGATTCAAAGAAGAAGACTTTGAAGAAGTTGCAAGAATTATTGCGTATCGTTTAAAAAATGAAGAAACAGATGAAATTAAAGAAGAATGTTTAAAACGAGTAGCTAAACTTACTGAAAAGGTCACAATGTATTCAAATATTAAATATATCTAGGAGGACAAATATGTCAGTAACAATATTAGATCATGCTTTAATTCAACACAAATTAACAATCATGCGTGATAAAAATACATCAACTCATATCTTTAAACAAAACTTAGATGAAATTGCAAAACTTATGGCATTTGAAGTTACACGTCATGTTTCTTTAAAAGATAAAGCAATTGAAACACCAGTTTGTGCTATGCTGGGAAAAGAAATGGATCAACAAATTATTTTAGCACCAATTTTACGTGCAGGAATTGGTTTGGTTGATGGTTTTAGAGATATTATTCCAACAGCTAAAATTGGGCATATTGGAATGGAAAGAGATGAAGAAACACTTATTCCACGTGAATACTATGCTAAATTTCCAAAAGGTTTAGAAGATGCACTTGTGATTGTTTTAGATCCAATGCTTGCAACAGGTGGAAGTGCCAATATGGCAATTGAAAACATCAAACAAAGAGGAGCAAAAAATATTCAACTTGTTTGTCTTGTAGGAGCTCCTGAAGGTGTTAAAGCTATTCAAGAAGCACATCCTGATGTAGATATTACCCTTGCATCATTAGATGAAAAATTAAATGAACATGGTTATATTGTTCCTGGACTTGGTGATGCCGGAGATCGTCTATTTGGTACAGATGAATAATAAAGAAAAGCTTTTTAAAGATTTGATTTATGCTTTGGCATTATCAGGAAAAATATTTGGAACTTTTATGGCTGGTGTCATATTGGGTTTATATTTGGATGATATATTATCAACCCGTCCTTTAATGACGCTAGTCTTTCTTATTTTAGCGTTTATAGAAGTGATGAGAATTTTATTAAAAGGTGGACAGTCATGAATGAAAAGTTAGTTTTGAAACGATCGGCACTTATATTTTTGATTGGGTTTGTGATTTTTTTAATTGTTGGATTTATCATGAAATCAGTCAGCTATCCACTTGGCTTTTTGCTAGGATATTTATTTAATCTTGCAATTTTTTATGTTATTATTATCACGTCTGATATGATATTAAACTTAAAGAAATCAACAAGTTTAATTATCTTATTAAATATAGTCAAACTTGCTATTTATGCAATTGGTTTTTTAATTGCTATTTTTATACCAAAGTGGTTTAATCTCATAGGAGTTCTCTTTGGTTACATGGTGATTAAAATAACGATTTATATTGTGAGTTATCAAATGAAGGAGGTGAAAGAGTGAGTAACTTCTTAGATTCTTTACAAGTAGAATTGATCTTTTCATTATTTATTATGCTATGTATGGGTATATTCTTTGTTTATGCTGGTAAGAAATTTGCGACTGCTGATCCTACAGCACGACCAAAAGGGGTTGTTTTGGTTGTAGAAACAGGAATTAAAATGGTTTATGACTATTTAAAGAGTATTATGCCTAAGAAATTTGAAAAGAATTATTATCCTTATTTTGCAATGCTTTTTATTTATTTAGTTATTGCAAACTTAAGTGGATTAATAGGATTTGAAGCACCAACTTCAAACTATTCTATTACTCTTGCATTAACAACAATTACTTTCTGTTTAATTCAGTTTAATGCAATCAAGAAACAAGGATTATTATCCTATATTTGGGGTGCCGTTTGGCCACCAACAAACTTATTAAGTATTCTTTCGCCATTGATTTCGTTATCAATGCGTTTGTTTGGGAATATCTTAAGTGGATCAATACTTATGTATTTGGTTTATCAATTTACTGGGTTCTTATCAAGTTTTATTATTAACTTTAACTTCTTAGGACCAATTATTGCACCAGTGTTGCATTGTTACTTTGATATTTTTTCAGGATGTATTCAAACATTGGTATTTGTTACATTATCATCTATCTTGATAATGATGGAAAATCCAGATTAAGTTCTTTACTAGTTCGCTAGTTAAGATATAAATGAAAAAATGAACTATTTTTTAGGAGGAAAAAATTATGGTAAAAGGTTTAATTGCTATTGCAGCAGGTCTTGCTGTATGTGCCGGTTTAGGAACAGGGATTGGTGAAGGGATTGCTGCTAGTAAAGCTGTAGAAGCTGTAGGTAGAAATCCAGAAGCTGAAGGTAAAATCCGTACTATGATGATCTTAGGGATTGCCTTATCAGAAACAGTTGCCATCTATGGTTTATTAGTTTCTTTAATCTTATTATTCGTATATTAATAATTGAAAATCTGACAAAGGAGGAATAAAGATGCCAGATATAGCAGGAAAATTATTCCCTAATCTTACAACACTGATTGTTCAATTATTATCTACAGGAGTTTTATTACTTATTTTTAAAAAGTATTTATGGAAAAACGTCATGGAGTATTTTGCTAAACGAGCAGATTATATTGAATCTACAATTAATGAGGCAAAAGAAATGAATGAAAAAGCTTCTGCTAATTTAGAAACTGCAGAAAAAGAAGCACGTGAAGCGGCAAGCAAATATCGTGATATTCTTGATCAAGCAAAAGATGATGGTCAAAAAGTAAGACAACAAATTATTGATCAAGCAAATGAAGAAGCAAGAGCTAAAATTGAACAAGCACAAAAAGAAATTGAAACAGAAAAGAAACAAGCTCAAGTGGATATGAAACAAGAAATTGTGGATGTTGCTATTGAGGTTGCAACTAAAGTGATGAACAAAGAAATGAATGAAGATATCAACAAAGGTTTAGTAGAAGAGTTTGTTGATGAAGTGGTTAACTAATGAGTGTTATTGGTGATAGATATGCTGAATCTTTATTTGATTTGGCTAAAGAAGAAAATAAAGTCACTCAATATCTTGATGACATCAAATTAGTTGGTGAAGTTCTAGGTAGTGATCCTCAAATTGTTCAATTCTTTAATCACGTTCTTATTGAAAATGAGAAAAAGATTCAATTATTGGATCAATCATTTAAAGGGAATGTTGATCAATATGTTTTAAATTTCTTAAAACTATTAGTGCAATCAAGAAGAATTCGTTATATTGATGATATAATTAAATCTTATATTAACTTATCTAATCAATATTTAGGTATAGAAGAAGGTACAATCTATACTCCATACAAATTAACTGATCAACAAATTCAAGATATAGAAAAAGCAATCAGTAAAAAAGAAAACAAAAAAGTTACTTTAAAAGTATCAATTGATTCATCATTATTAGGTGGTATTAAAGTTCAAATTGCTAACCGTATTTATGATGGAACAATTAAAAATAAAGTAGAAATGCTTAAAAAAGAACTATTAAGAAAGTAGGTGGAAATAGTGGGGCTTAGACCAAATGAAATTAGTGCTTTAATTAAAGAACAAATTAAGCATTATGACGATATCATTGAACAAAAAGATGTCGGTACAGTCGTGACTGTTGGTGATGGTGTAAGTGTTATTCATGGGTTGGATAATGCCATGTTAGGTGAATTATTGCTTTTCCCAAATGATGTTTACGGAATGGTCATGAACTTAGATGAAGATAGTGTAGGAGCCGTACTACTTGGATCTGAAAGTACGATTAAAGAAGGAGACGAAGTTAAACGTACTGGAAGAATTATTGAAGTTCCTGTTGGGGATGAAATGTTAGGTAGAGTTGTGAATCCATTAGGACAAGCAATCGATGGTCAAGGTGAAATCAATACTGGTAAAACAAAACCAATCGAACGTGTTGCTAGTGGGGTCATGACAAGAAAATCAGTTGATCAACCATTACAAACTGGTATTACATCAATTGATGCTATCATTCCTATCGGTAGAGGTCAACGTGAGTTAATTATCGGTGACCGTCAAACAGGTAAAACTGCAATTGCTATTGATACAATTTTAAATCAAAAAGGACAAAACATTTATTGTGTTTATGTTGCTATTGGACAAAAGAACTCAACAGTTGCACAAGTTGTTGAAAAATTACGTCAAGGTGGCGCAATGGATTATACATGTGTTGTTTCTGCCGGAGCAAGTGAGCTTGCACCAATTCAATACATTGCACCTTATGCAGGATGTGCTATTGCTGAACATTGGTTAGATGAAGGAAAAGATGTTTTAATCGTTTATGACGATTTATCGAAACATGCGGTTGCTTATCGTACAATGTCGTTATTATTAAAAAGACCACCAGGACGTGAAGCTTATCCAGGGGATGTCTTCTATTTACATTCAAGATTACTTGAACGTGCATGCCGTTTAAATGAAGAAAATGGTGGAGGATCAATTACTGCTTTACCAATCATTGAGACACAAGCAGGGGATATCTCAGCATATATTCCAACAAACGTTATTTCAATTACAGATGGACAAATTTTCTTACAACAAGAATTATTTAACTCTGGATTTAGACCAGCGGTTGATACTGGATTATCTGTATCACGTGTAGGTTCAACTGCACAAATTAAAGCTATGAAACAAGTATCTGGTTCATTAAAACTTGAACTTGCTCAATATGCAGAAATGCAAGCTTTCGCACAATTTGGTTCTGACTTAGATGCAGCTACAAAAGCAACATTAGATCATGGGGCAAAAGTACGTGAAGTATTAAAACAAGCACAATACTCACCACGTAGTGTACCTACACAAGTCATTACTTTATTTGCATTAAAATATGGTTACACAAAACAAATAGAAGTAGAAAAAGTACAAGAATTTATGGATGGTTTAGTAGAAAATATTCAAATGTCTCATCCTGAATTTATTACTGAAATAGAAACTCAAAAAGTGATTTCAAATGAATTAGAAGCGAAGATGAAAGAAGCAACAGGCGCTTATGTTGATCAATTCTTAAAAACACAAGGGGCTAACTAATGCCTGGATCAATGCAAGAAATCAAGCGTCGTATTAAATCCGTTGAATCTACTAAAAAGATTACAAAAGCAATGGAATTAGTTGCGACATCTAAACTTCGAAAAACAAGAAATCAACTTGATGAATTAAAACCTTATTATCAAGGTGTTCGGCAAACATGTGCAGAAATTTTAGCTTCTAATAAAGGATTAAAAGATTCTGCTTATCTTATTGAAAATAAGGAAGAAAAAGATGTTTATATTGTTATTTCTTCAAGTTTAGGATTATGTGGTGGATATAATGCGAATGTTTTTAAAGAAATTAGTCATCAAATTAAAGACAACGATTATGTTTATTCAATTGGAAGTAAAGGAATGAATTACTTCCGTAGAACTCATCAAGGATCAATCAATACAGATTTTGCTTCATTAAATTCAACACTTGCTTTTGATGAAGTGACAAAATTAGTTAAAAGTGTTACAGATCTTTATATTAATAAGGAAGTAGGAAGTATTAAAATTATTTATACTGAATTTGTTAATAACTTAACATTTAAACCTCGTACAGTAACGCTTTTACCTATTGATACAAATGAATTTGAAAACATTAAAATTACGAATAAATTCACTGTTTTTGAACCAAGTCCTGAAGAAGTTTTAGATAGTTTGATACCAATGTATCTACAAGCTGTCGTTTATGGTTATCTTGTTGAAAGTGTGACAAGTGAGAATGCATCACGTCGTACTTCAATGGAAAATGCGACAGATAATGCAGAAGAATTAACAGAACAATTATTATTAAAATACAATCAAGCTCGTCAAACAGCAATTACAAACGAAGTTAGTGAAATTGTTGCTGGAGCTAATGCACAATAAGGAGGTCAATATGGCAAATATTGGGAAAATAATTAGTGCCCGTGGGCCAGTTATTGATATTGCATTTGATGGCGAAGATAAATTACCTCGATTAAATACTGCTATTCGTATTCAAAATGGCGAAGAAGAATTAGTAGTAGAAGTTGCGCAACACATTGGTGATGATGCAGTAAGATGTATCGCCATGGGACCAACTGATGGGGTAGTAAGAGGAATGGATGCTGTTGATACAGGTCACCCAATTTCAGTTCCAGTAGGAAATGATACATTAGGACGTATGTTCAATGTTTTGGGTGAACCAATTGATGGTAAAGGTGAATTAGGAAATGATATTCCACGTATGCCTATCCATAGATCTGCACCAACTTATGCAGAACAAATGACAACTACAGAAATCTTTGAAACAGGAATTAAAGTTGTAGACTTAATTTGTCCTTTTATCAAAGGTGGTAAAATTGGGTTATTCGGTGGTGCCGGAGTAGGTAAAACAGTATTAATCCAAGAATTTATTAACAATATTGCAACACAACATGGTGGGTTATCTGTATTCGCTGGTGTTGGAGAACGTAGCCGTGAAGGAAACGATTTATATTATGAAATGAAAGAAAGTGGCGTTTTATCTAAAACATCACTTGTCTTTGGACAAATGAATGAACCACCTGGAGCACGTTTACGTGTTGCCTTAACTGGTTTAACAATGGCTGAACAATTCCGTGATGGACAAGGACAAGACGTGTTATTATTCATTGATAACATCTTCCGTTTCACTCAAGCAGGTTCAGAAGTTTCTGCCTTACTTGGACGTGTACCATCACAAGCAGGATATCAACCAACCCTTGCAACTGAAATGGGTGCTTTACAAGAACGTATTACATCAACTAAAAAAGGATCAATTACATCTGTACAAGCAGTTTATGTACCAGCTGATGACTTGACTGACCCAGCACCAGCAACAACATTCGCACACTTGGATGCTAAAATTGTCTTGGATCGTTCAATCGCTGCTTTAGGTATTTATCCTGCAGTAGATCCACTTAACTCATCATCAAGAGCCTTAGATCCACTTGTTGTAGGTAAAGATCATTATGAAGTTGCTCATGGTGTTCAACAAATCTTACAACGTTATCAAGAATTACAAGATATTATCGCAATTCTTGGTATGGATGAATTAGGTGATGAAGATAAATTAATCGTTGCACGTGCAAGACGTGTACGTAACTTCTTATCACAACCATTTACAGTAGCTAGTCAATTTACTGGTTTAGATGGAAAATATGTCCGTGTAGAAGATACTGTTCAAGGATTTAAAGAAATTCTTGAAGGTAAATGGGATCAATTACCTGAACAAGCATTCCATAATGTTGGTACAATTCAAGAAGCTGTAGAAAAGGCTAAACAAATCGAAAATGATTAAATTTAAGCTAAAAATCATTACACCTCAGGGTATTTACCAAGAAGTGGAAATTGATCAGATAAATCTTGATACAACTGCTGGACAAATAGGTATTTTAGCTCATCATATTCCACTTGCAAGTGGTGTGAAAGTGTCTCAAATGAATTATATTATTGATGGAAAAAGAACATACTTTTCTATCGCGGGTGGGTTTGTTTATGTTAATGAAACAGAAACAACTCTTATCGCTAATGCAATTGAATCACAAGATGAAATTGATTTAGAAAGAGCACAGGAAGCAAAAAGAAGAGCTGAAGAAAGACTTAAAATACAAAACGATGAAATCGATATGTTAAGAGCACAAGCAGCATTGCAACGTGCAATTATACGTATTCATGTCAAAGGTTTATAGAGAAGAACTTCCATTCTTCTCTTTTTTTTGTATAATGGAATAAAGGAGAAAGGGTAGATGAAAAAGAAAATAATTGGAATAGGGAGTATTGTTGTTTTATTAATTATTGGCTGTGTTTTTTATTTTACAAGAGAAGAAAAAATTACATTATCTTTAAAAGATAAAAAAGATATTGTTGTAGAATATGGAAATAAGGTTGAATATTCATTTGATAATCTTATTCAAACAAAAAACAGCGACAAAGAACAATTAAAAGAAGTCAAAAAAGAAACAAAAATTACAAGTAATTTAAAAAATGAAGATCAAAAGGAATATCCAGCTATTGGAACTTATATGATCACTATCAAATATCAAGATCAAAAATTTAAAAAGAAAATCATTGTTAAAGATACAACTGTTCCTACATTTAATGAAACTAATGAAGTCTCATTTGAAGAAGGAACTGAAAACTATGATTATAATAAAGAAATAAGTGCAACAGATCTAACAACTGTAGAGATTCAATATGATACCTCTTCGCTTGATACTAAAACGCCAGGTGAATATAAAATCAAAGCAATCGCAACAGATACAAGTGGAAATAAAACAGAAAAAGAAATTACAGTACATGTTACTAAAAAGCCTGAACCAAAAAAAGAAGAACAAACAGCAGCGAATCAAACTGTAAGTTATCATGGTGGAGGTAAAGTTGTTTGTATTGATGCGGGACATCAAGCAAGAGGAAATAGCTCACTAGAACCCAATGGACCTGGTTCATCAACGATGAAGGCAAAAGTTACTACAGGAGCAACAGGCTGTGTTACTGGGAAAACAGAATCACGGATTAATCTAGAAGTTGCTCTAAAATTACAACAAGCTTTACAAAATCAAGGTTATACAGTTATTATGTGTCGTACCTCACAAGATGTAGATATTTCAAATGCTCAAAGAGCAGAAATCGCTAATAGTAACAATGTATCAGCATTTATTCGACTTCATTGTGATTCAAGTACCTCTTCATCAGCAACTGGAACTTTAACGCTTGCACCCTCTACATCAAATCCTTATTGTGCAAATATAGCGAGCGAATCACAAACGTTATCAAAGGCAATTGTCAATAATATTTGTAATGTGACCGGTTCAAGAAATCGAGGCGTTTCAATTGTTGACAACATGACAGGATTAAATTGGTCTAAAGTTCCTGTGACAATTGTAGAAATGGGATTTTTATCAAATCCTCAAGAAGATCAATTACTCGCAAGTGATGATTATCAAAATAAAATTGTCCAAGGAATTGTAAATGGGATAGGAGCTTTTCTCAATTAAAAAGGAAAAAGGGATGAAAAATGAAATGGAAAAAGTAACATTAGGAAGAACAGGAATTACCGTTAATCGTAATGGTTTTGGTGCCTTACCGATTCAAAGAGTCACAGGAGAAGATGCCACAACAATTTTACGTAAGGCATACGATCAAGGAATTCGTTTTTTTGATAGTGCACGTTGGTATAGTGATAGTGAAGAAAAATTAGGAAATGCATTAAGTGATGTAAGAAAAGATATTTACATTGCAACAAAAACGGGTTCTACAACAGTAGAAGGTTTCTGGAAGGATTTAGAAACAAGTTTACATAATTTACAAACAGATTATATTGATATATATCAATTTCATAATCCTTCGTTTTGTCCAAAGACAGGAGATGGTACAGGGCTTTATGAAGCTATGTTAGAAGCAAAAACTCAAGGCAAGATCCATTTTATTGGTCTTACAAATCACCGTTTACCAGTGGCTATAGAAGCGTGTGAAAGTGGATTGTATGATACAATTCAATTCCCATTTAGTTATTTAGCTGATCAAAAGGATATTGATTTAGTAAATAAATGTAAAGAAAACAATATTGGATTTATCTGTATGAAAGCTTTATCTGGAGGACTTATTAATCAATCAGATGCAGCTTATGCTTATTTAGCACAATTTGATAATGTTTTACCAATCTGGGGAATTCAAAAAGAAAGTGAACTTGATGAATTTATTTCATATCAAACAAAAGCACCCAAACTAACAAAAGAAATACAAGAGCTTATTGAACATGACCGAAAAGAACTTGCAGGTGACTTCTGTCGAGGGTGTGGTTATTGTATGCCATGTCCTAAAGGAATACAAATTAATCAGTGTGCTAGAATGTCATTAATGTTAAGAAGAGCACCAGCAGCAAGTTGGCTTAATGAACATTGGCAGGCAGAAATGAAAAAGATCGAAGAATGTTTAAATTGTGGTAAATGTATGCAACATTGTCCATATCATTTAAATACACCTGAATTATTAAAGAAAAATTATGAAGATTATAAAACGTTTCTAAAATAAAAAGAGTGATACGAAATTTCGTATCATTCTTTTTTAATAAAGTCTACGACAATTATAAATGTAATTATAGAAGTAGCTACCAGGAGCTATAGATGTAACTTTAACACATTGGTTAGGATCTTGTCCTACCGTTTCTGAACCTTTACCAGAAGCGTGCACCATACGACCATTACCAATATAAATACCTATGTGGGCAACACCACGACCATAGTTGAAGGTAATGACATCACCAATTTGTAAATTGTTGTAAGAAACAGATTTTCCACTACCAGCATAACCTGCAGCTGTCGTTCTTCCAATTCTTACTCCTGCTTGTTTATGCGCCCAATAAACAAGACCGGAACAATCGAAATATGTAGGACCACTTGCACCCCAATAATAACGAGATCCTTGTTTTGCAAGAGCGTAGTTAGCGATTTTTACACCAAGTGCAGCATTTGATTCTGTTGTACTAGAATTGTTTTGATTCGTATTTGTTGAACTATTTTGATTATTATTCGATGAATTTTGATTCTCATTTGAATTGTTATTATTTGTTGTTTGATCTGTGTTTGAATCTTGTTCATTATTTGTGTTTGAACTTTGATTATTATTTGTATTTGAACTTGTGTTATTGTTTGTTGAAGGTGTTGAAGGAACAGGTAATTGAGTTACATGACCAACATCATCTTTTTTAGAATTTTCATAGAATGCAGTTAATGATTCATCTATTTGTTTAGATTGTGAAGCAGCAACATTTGCATCAACTTGAGTTGCAGCTACTTTCTTTCTTTGTTCTTCTAACAATGTTTCATATTGTGTTTGAATTGCTGCTTGTTCTACTTTTTGTGATTCTAATACTTTTTTCGCATTTTCTAAAGTAACTTTTTGACTTTCGATTGCTTTTTTCTTTTCAACCATTGTTTTTACTAATTCTTTATCACTATAGGTTAAAGTATTGAAACTATCAATTCTTGATAACATATCTGTGAAATTATTTGCCCCAAAAATATAATTAATAAATGTATTTTCATTCATATAAGATTGCATGACATACATACGATCTTTTATTTCTTGACTATTTTGATCAATTTCATTTTGTGTATTTTGAATCGAATTTTCTACATATTTAATTTCAGCTTCTTTAGAAGAAATACTATTATTAATTGAATTTAATTTCTTTTCAGCAGCTGATAAAGAATTGGCAGTTGATTGAGCCTCATTTCTTTGTGATTGTAATTCTTTCTTTAATTTTTTGTTTTTTTCTTTTAAATAGGTATTAAAAGATTCGCATGTTTTTTTATTGCTATTTGTAAGGCTTCCGCTTGCGCATAAAGACATATATTTTGTTTCGTTTTTAGAAAAATCAATAGCTTTAACAGGTTTAAAATAACTAACACCTAAAAGCATCGAACAAGTCATTAAGCCGATTATGTATTTTTTTACCTTCAAAGAAAACACCTCCTAGATTATTTATACATCAAATACGTTTAAAAGTAAAATAAAAACAGGATATCCTGTTTTTATTTATTAATAAGGTCTAACAGCACATGTAAAACGTCCAACATTTGAAGCGATTTTTACAACATCACCTGTTCGAGGTGCATGAATGTATTGCCCATTTCCAATATAAATACCAACATGTCCAGATTTCCATAAGATATCTCCAGGTTGTGCTGAACTTACAGGAATAACAGCACCTGACCCAGCTTGTGAACCAGAATAGTGATCAAGAGAAACACCTGCTTGTGCATAACACCACATAACAAGACCAGAACAGTCAAATGTATTTGGTCCACTAGCACCCCATACATAAGGACAACCCAATTTAGAATATGCAGCGGAAACAACAGTAGAACCATACTTATTTGTTGTTGGCACATTCATTTGTGTAAATTTTGTTGAATTTCCTGAACTACTTGATGATCCACCACTTGGTGTTGGTTGCATAACAATTGCGGATGCTAAGAACGCATCTAATGAGCTTTGCGTATTAGAGACTTTTGATTGTTCATCTTGTTTAGCTGCAAGTTCATTTTTTTGTTTAGCAAGTAAATCTTGATATTGACTTTGTAAAGCATATTGTTCATTTTGTTGAGAAACCATATTTGCTTTAACAGTTTCTAATGTTGCTTTTTGATTTTCAACTTGTTTCTTTTCATCATTAATTTTTTCAATCAATTCTTCATCAAATTGAGTGATTTCATTGATACTATCAATTCTTGAAAAGAAATCAGAGAAACTTGAAGCACCAAAAATAAATTCAATATAACTATTACTGTTGTTATAAGATTGCATAGCATACATACGATTTTTAACTTCTTCTTCTTTTTTAGTGATACTTGCTTCTAAAGATTTAATTGATTCTTGTAAATAATTAATTTCGTTTTGTTTTTGTTCAATTTGATTATTCAAATCAGCAATCTTAGATACTACTGAATCTAAAGAACTTTGAGTATCTGAAATCTTTGATTTAGAATCATCAATAGAGCTTTGCAAGTCTTTATTCTTTTTCTTTAAGTAATTATTGAACTGTTTACAAGTTGAATAATTACTACTTGATAAGCTTTTACTTGAACAAAGCTTCATATATTTTTCTTCTTGACCTTCAAAGTTAACGGCATTAACATCACTTAAAAAGCCAAAAAAAGACATAAACATAGTTAAACAAATAACGGAGATTAAACTTTTTTTCATTTCTACAATTCCTCCCAACTCTATTATCTTATTTTTTAGTTGAAAAGTAAATATATACGACAATATTCCTAACATTTTTGACAATGTGGCATATATTTAAAATGAGGTGAATAAAATGGTGAAGCATGGTATAGATGTTTCTAAATTTCAAGGTGTTATTGATTGGCAAGAGGTCAAAAAACATATTGATTTTGCAATTATTAGATGTGGTTATGGAAGTGATGATGAAAATCAAGATGATCCATTCTTTAAAAGAAATGCAGATGAATGTACACGTTTAAAAATCCCTTTTGGTGTTTATTTATATTCGTATGCCACAAATGAAAAGGAAGCACTGTCGGAAGCTAATCATGTTTTAAGATTAGTGAAAGATTATCAAATGGCATATCCTGTTTATTATGATTTAGAAGATAATAATACAACAGGTAGACAAAGTAATGAGATGATTGGAAATATTGCTCAAACCTTTGCTCAAAGATTAGAACAAGAAGGTTATTATGTAGGAATGTATGCCTCTTTATTTTGGTTTAGAACAAAACTAACCAGTCCGATTTTTAATGAGTATACAAAGTGGGTTGCTCGCTATAATGATGAACTTGATTATGATGGGAGTTATGGAATGTGGCAATATAGTGCGACTGGTACAGTATTAGGCATTGATACAATGGTTGATTTAAATTATGCTTATGAAGATTTTCCTGCGATTATTGAAGAAGGGGGCTATAATAACTTCTCTAATCCAAATATTACTCGTTATAAAATAGGGGATGAAGTTGAATTTCATCATGTCTTTTTAACCAGTGAATCAACACAACCATTGATGCCTTATCGTCATTTTGGTACGATTACGCGAATCGTTCAAGGGGCAAGAAACCCTTATCTAATAGGAAAGGATGCGGGTTGGGTCAATGATCAAGTGATTGAACAAAGAATTCGTTATTTAAGTGCACCTGATTATACGGGAACAAGTTTTACTGATGCATTACGTTCTATTCAAGAAGATACGTCGTTTTCTAATCGAAGTAAACTGGCAAAACTTAATGGTATTGAAAATTATCAAGGAACCCAAAGACAAAATGATCAACTTTTAGAATTATTGAAACAAGGGCGTTTAAGAGCATAAAAAAGAGCTTAGATTCTTTTTTCATAAGCTCTTCTTAAAGCACCATTTGCTAGTGTGATTGTACCACAATGTTTAAAACCATACTTTGTAAGGAATTTTTGCATAGATAGATTATCATTATGTGTATCCATTCTTACGCTGTGATAATCTGGATACATAGCAACTACTTGATCTAAAATAGTAGATGCCAAACCTTTTCCCTTACAATTACTATCAACCGCAATACGATGGACACAAATATAAGGACTATTTAATAGCCATTTTCCATCAATACGATTATACGAAGTTTCCCCATTAATTGTTACCATGCATGTACCGACAATTTGATTTTCATCAACTAATACATATGCTTCATTTTTTTCAATATCCCTTTTAATTGTTTCTTCATTTGGGTATCCATCTTGCCATTGATCAATACCATTTTCTTTAAAGTAACATTTTGCTTGATTTATAATCTCCATAACACGAGAGATATCTTCTAATTTTGTTTGTCTTAAAATCATTTCTAAACCTCCCTCAAGCTTGCGCTTAAATAATATAAACTTTTGCCTAGTTTGTCAAATTGTTATATTTACAAATAAAAAGCATTTGTTATAATAGCCTTATATAATAAGGAGGTGCTTTTATGGTACTAGATCAAATTAAAAAAATCCTAGTAGAAACAATGGATATTGAAGAAGAAAAAGTTACATTAGATGCTAAATTAAAAGATGATTTAAATTTAGATTCTTTAGATTCCGTTGAACTTATCATGTCTGCAGAAGAAGAATTTGGTATTGAAATTCCTGATGAAGATGTTATGAATTTTAAAACAGTAAACGATATTGTTAATTATATTGAAGAACATAAATAAAAGCTCACCATTAGATGAGCTTTTCTTCTATTCTAAAATATAGTTATTCATAAGAGTTTTATTCTTTTCTAAACATTTAAATAAGATTGCACCAATAACTAATACCACAAATTCACCAACAAAAACATAAAAAGCGTTAATCATAAATGGAAGTTCTAAAGCAAGATAAAGTTCTAAACCAACGATCAATCCATTAACAGCGCCCCCGATAAAAGCCCCCACAAAAACATTTTTAAAATAATACATACCAAGACAGGCAATTAAAGTAGCGGCTGTTCCAAAACAAATATCATAAAGTCCCATTGGGGAAGCAAGATTTGCAAGTAAACATCCAATAGTAAGTCCTGGAATAAATTTCTTGTTGTAACATGCAAGTAACACAATAATTTCTGTTAAACGCATTTGCACAGCTCCATAAGCGATTGGTGAAATCAAGATTGTTAGTACAGCATACACTGCTGCAATCATCGCATTCATTGCGATCACTTGTACCTTTTTATTATTCATTTGTAGTCCTCCTCTTCTAAAGTACAGTTAGAAGCCAGATAGAATAAAAAAAGATGACAGAGCCATCTTCATTACCTATCCTTAGTTTTTTATACTGGGTTTGGCTCTCGAACCAGTCGATGTCATTATACATAAAAGGAATATACAAATCAATAGGATTTCTTTTAAAACTATTCTATAATAAAGATAGATAGGAGGGATTTGTATGTTATGTCCAAAATGCCATAATCGTATTGTTAAAGGTTCTTCCTTTTGCCATATTTGTGGGGAACCTATACCTCAACAAAAAGTAGAAAAAACAATTCTTTCAAGAGTTAAACAAAAAGAAGAAATAAAAAAAGAAAAAAGTAAAAAAAGGAAATACGTTGCAATCATCTTCTTTTTAATTATCATAATAGCCGTTATTGTAGGTATCCATCTTTTTTTAAACATGAATGAACCAAGTTATTCCAGTGACAATATTGTTAGTCAACAAGTGGAAAAGGCACTCCACATAGATAAGGATAAAGTAACTTTAGAAATAGGAGAAAGCACAACAATCAAAGCTAATCTTAAATGTACATATACTGTTCAGGATGCTTCTATTTGTAAAATAAATCAAGAAGGAACGATTACTGCACTCGCTGCAGGTAAAACAAAGATTTTTTGTATCAGTGAATCTGGAAAAAAAGAAACAGTGAAAGTTACAGTAAATAAAAAAGAAGAAACAATTGATGAAGAAGATTTTGTTTTTCCTCATAGTGATACGGAATTACTTACAGAAGAAGATTTACAAGGAAAAGATCAACAACAATTACGAATGGGTATTAATGAAATTTATGCAAGACATCATTGTACTTTCAAAACAGAAGAAGTGAAAAATTATTTTGAAGCTAAAAAATGGTATAGTGGCGATGAAAATCTAACTTCTGATTTAATGAATGAACATATGTCGGAATATTTTAATGAAGTTGAATTAAAGAACATTTCGTTTATTCAAGCACACCGATGAAAATAATTTGCATGAGAATTAATAAAACAAAAAATTCATGAAAATAGTTGTCAAAAACGAGAAATTTCATTTTCAATTCACATAACTTGTTTAAAATGAAAATGTGATCAAAAGAGATTATACATTCGTCATTCTCTCTTAAATATTTTTTTGACAACTCTATTTAAGAATGACGTTAAGAAAAGGGCGCTCTAAATAATCGAGTGCTTTAGCGAAATTCGCTCTAAATTATTAAGGGGGATATTGATGTGGAATCAGTATTCCCTCTAAAATATTCAGTGCTTTTTTAAGAGGAAAATTAGGATGATGTCTGGTCCTGATTTTCCTCCTTTTATTTGTTTTCTATTTTTATTTTATTTTTTGTAGGCTCCTCTAGGATTTCCTATACGTTTTATTCTGTCTGTATGTTCATTCATTGTGTAAGTTTCATATTTGTTTTGAGAATATAGGATTCTGTTTCTTGCACGTTGAAAATTGGACATACCATTTGCATTGGATAAGATCTTCTTTACATAATTGTTTTTACCTTCACATGGTCCATTAGATATACGTCTGTCATTTATCCATGTAAAAGAGTTGAGTATTTCTTCTTTCCAATGTTCAAGCGTCACCGCAACACTTATACTTTCTTCCACATGTGTATGTTTGAATTTTTTAATTACTGCATTGAGTTCCTTTCTTTTATTAGAATTATTGACTTCTTCTTTTGAAACTTGATCGAATATCAAATATTCTTCTTTGGCATTATAGGCCTGTCTAAGTTCATCATCAAAGCTTAGTAAAGTTTCAAGTATCATGTTTTCAGTTACATGACATTCCATTATCTTATCATACTTGAACGTTTCATTGTCTATGTTATTTTTGGATTTTAACAGTATCTTGTAACGATGTTTCAATAATCTGTATTCTCTGGATTTTTTATTTTTAGCATATTTACGCATAATTCTTTTTCGAGTATGATTGAGTTGATCATTTATTAGTCTGGTAACGTGAAAATGGTCAACAAGCAAGGTCGAATTTGGAAAATATGTCTTTAGTAAGGGTTTGAATATAAAGCTCATATCAGTGCATATGTATTCGACCTTTTTTCTTTCTTCCAAATCAATCTTAAATAGATAGTCGGACATGATATCATGTGTTCTGGATTCAACGATATCAATAATCAAATTGTTTTCAAAGTTCATAAGGATAGCAGGATATTTATATTTGGAGTTTCTAGAGAAATGAAATTCATCAATCAATAGAACTCTGGGAAGGCTATGTCTTTTAATTCTGACAAAAGTATCAAATATTTCCATGATTCTGGTAGAAGAAACACCAAACATTCTAGCAATGGAAGCATAAGTAGCATTATAAGGTTTTAACCTGTTTAGAATAGAAAAGATAGCTGTTCTAGTAAAAGACCAATCACCATAAGCAATAGGATTTACATCAGAAAAAGAAGCATTACAGTCAATGCATTTATACCTTTTAACATAAGTAATCATCTTTACAGGTTTATCATTAACAGGTACAGATACATGAAATCTTTTCTTATTGCCTTTACTAATGAAATGAGTGCTGCCACATGTAGGACATGAAAATCTAGATGGCTTGAATCTAATATCGATTTCATAATTAGATTCTTTATGATCTACAGTAAATGCTTCAACAACATCATCCTTGATATCAAATAGTTTTAATAATTCGTTGTTCATAATAATAATTTAATCAGGACCAGACAGTAAAATTGTATCAAAAAAGGGGATGATTCACATCCCCACGATAATTTAGAGGGTACTCCGCCTAATAATTTAGAGCGAACCTCTAAGCACCGGATAATTTAATATACCAAGAAAAGTAAGTTCGCTTGCTTTTCTTTTTTTGTCAAATATTGCCTAGGAAATAAAATAAAAAGATCATTTTGACCTATAAGAAAATTATTGATATTAAATAGAGTAATCTATAGAAGTTACATTGTTTTTTTATTCACATAAGCGTATAATAGGGGTAGTCTAAAAGAATTGGGGGAAACCAGAAATGTACAAAATAGTCAAAAAAGAAAGACTAAATGATGTTGTTGAGTTAATGGAAGTTCATGCTCCTATGGTTGCAAGAAAATGTGAACCAGGTCAATTCATTATTTTAAGAGTTGGTGAAGATGGAGAAAGAATTCCTTTAACAATCGCTGATTATGATCGTGAAGCTGAAACAATTACAATTATTTACCAAATTGTAGGTTTTTCAACTCGTCAATTAGCTAAATTAAACGAAGGTGATGAAATCACTGATTTCGTAGGACCTTTAGGTGTACCAACTGAATTACATAAATCAAATCACGTTGTTGGTATTGCCGGTGGGGTTGGTAGTGCACCACTTTATCCACAACTTAAAAAATTAGCTGAAATGGGTGTAGATGTGGATGTTATTATTGGTGGACGTGAAGCACAATATGTATTATGGGCAGATAAGTTTAAAGCTTTTTGTAAAAATGTATATGTGATGACAGATGATGGATCTTTAGGAGAAAAAGGATTTGGAACTGTTAAATTACAAGAATTAATTGATAGTGGTGATCCAATTGATGAAGTTATCGCTATTGGACCAGTACCTATGATGAAAGCTGTTGTTGGGGTAACAAAACCTCATAATTTAAAAACAATGGTTTCATTAAACCCTATTATGATTGATGGTACAGGTATGTGTGGTTGCTGCCGTGTTACTGTTGATGGTAAAATTAAATTCGCCTGTGTTGATGGACCAGACTTTGATGGCTTATCAGTAGACTTCGATGAACTAATGGCTCGTCAAAGAATGTTCAAAGAAGAAGAACATCAAGTAGATGTGAATGCAGATCGTATTTGTAATTTAATGGGAGGTGCAAAATAATGCCTAATATGTCACCAAATAAGGTTAAAATGCCTGAACAAGATCCTAATGTAAGAAATAAAAACTTTGAAGAAGTTTCTTTAGGATATACAAAAGAACAAGCTATGGAAGAAGCAACTCGTTGCTTAAATTGTAAAAAACCATTCTGTATGGATGGGTGTCCAGTAGGAGTACCAATTCCTGAATTCATTCATCATGTTGCAGAAGGTGAATTTGAAGAAGCTTATCAAACAATTACAAGAGAAAATGCATTACCTGCAATTTGTGGACGTGTTTGTCCTCAAGAAAATCAATGTGAAGGTAAATGTGTTAGAGGAATTAAAACTGAATCAGTAGGAATCGGACGCTTAGAAAGATTCGTTGCTGATTATCATAGAGAACATGGAAAACCTACAGAATTAAAAATTGAAAAAAATGGTAAAAAAGTTGCTGTTATTGGATCAGGACCTGCTGGTATTACATGTGCTGGAGAATTAGCTAAAAAAGGTTATGATGTGACTGTTTTTGAAGCATTACATAAAACAGGTGGGGTATTATCTTATGGTATTCCAGAATTCAGATTACCTAAAAAATTAGTACAAAGTGAAGTAGACGGTGTTGCTGCTTTAGGTGTTGATTTCCAAACAAACGTTGTTGTAGGGCGTTCAATTACAATTGATGAATTACAAGAACAAGGATATCAAGGAATCTTTGTAGGTAGTGGTGCTGGTTTACCACGTTTCCAAGGAATTTCTGGTGAAAACTTAAACGGTGTTTACGCTGCTAATGAATTCTTAACTCGTGTTAACTTAATGAAAGGATATCAATTCCCTGATCATCCAACACCAGTTAAAGTAACAGATACTGTTTGTGTTATCGGTGCTGGTAACGTTGCCATGGATGCTGCAAGAACTGCAAAACGTTTAGGTGCTAAAAACGTATATATCGTTTATCGTCGTGGACCTGAAGAAGTTCCTGCCCGTGCTGAAGAAGTACATCACGCTAAAGAAGAAGGAATTATCTTCAAACTATTAACAAACCCAGTTAAAATTGAAGGTGAAGATGGATGGGTTAAGTCTATGGAATGTGTTGAAATGGAATTAGGTGAACCTGATGCATCTGGAAGAAGAAGACCAATCGCTAAAGAAGGATCTAACTTCACAATTGAAACAGGAACAGTTATCGTTGCTATTGGACAAAGTCCAAACCCACTAATCAGACATACAACTCCTGGTTTAGATTGCCAATCTTGGGGTGGAATTATCGTTGATGAAGATTCAATGAAAACATCTAAAGATGGTGTTTATGCTGGTGGAGATGTTGTTACTGGTGCGGCAACAGTTATCTTAGCTATGGGTGCTGGTAAAAAAGCGGCTAAAGCAATGGATGAATATTTACAAAATAAATAATTAAAAAAGTCAATTCTTCGGAATTGGCTTTTTCATTAAGATAACATGATTTTTGTAATTTTATTATTAGAAAGAAGATAAGTCATTTTTACCGTTTTCTTTTCACTGGAGGCAATATATTTAGTAGGAGTAACTTTATTATTTGGATAATCTAAAATATCTTTATTATCTCCTACACGAATATTTCCTAGAACTTGATAGTAGTCTGTAAATAGAACTACTTTTTTTATTTTATTATTTTTATCTAAGATAATTTGAATGTTTTTATTAGAATAGATTGTATTATTATTTTTTTTAGTTTCTTCATATTCATCACCAATATAATCATTAATACTTTTAATTTGAAGTCCTTTATCAAGAGCTAAACCATCATCTAAAAGAATGGAAAAACCAAAATCATTATCTGTCAGTAATTCTTCTTCAACTTCTTTTTTCTTTGAACAACCACATAGTAAAAGAATAAAACAACATATAAATAGTATTTTTGTTTTCATAGAAAACCTCCTTTAAATAATTGTACTAGATATTTTACATTCGATAAAGTGAAATATTTCATGACTATTATTTTTCATGGGAATAAAAAGTTAGTATAATAAGTCTCTTTCATTTTGTTTAATTTCAACTCATTATCTTATATAATCTTTTTATAGATAGAGCGAAAGAGTTTATTTAAAATAAACAGGAGGTCATTATGAAAGATTTATTTATGACAATTCAATACAACAACAAGGCCTCTTTTTCGCTTTTTATTTTTTAATTTGAAACATATCTTTTCTAAGATATGTTTTTTTTACAATCAAAAGGGGGATTCAAGATGCCAAAAAGAGAAGATATTAATACAGTATTAGTTATTGGGTCAGGACCAATTATTATTGGACAAGCCTGTGAATTTGATTATTCAGGAACACAAGCTTGTAAAGCGTTAAGAGGATTAGGGTATAAAATTGTTTTAGTTAATTCAAACCCAGCAACAATTATGACGGATCCAGAAACAGCGGATGTGACATACATTGAACCATTAAATGTAGAAAGATTAACACAAATCATTGAAAAAGAAAGACCAGATGCCTTACTTCCTAACTTAGGTGGACAATCTGCGTTAAACCTTTGTTCAGAATTAAGCAATGCCGGTGTTTTAGATAAATACAATGTGCAAGTATTAGGAGTAAAAGTTGACGCCATTGAACGTGGAGAAGACCGCTTAGAATTCAAAAAAGCTATGAATGAGCTCGGTATTGAAATGGCAAGAAGTGAAATTGCGAATACAGTTGATGAAGCACTTGCTATTGCAGATAAATTAGGATATCCAGTTGTTATAAGACCTGCTTATACAATGGGTGGTGCCGGTGGAGGACTTGTTTACAACGTAGAAGAATTAAGAACCGTTGTCAATCGTGGCCTTCAAGCAAGTTTGGTACACCAATGTTTAATTGAAGAATCAATTTTAGGTTGGGAAGAATTAGAATTAGAAGTTGTCAGAGATGCTAAAAACAACATGATTACAATTTGTTTTATTGAAAATATCGATCCATTAGGTGTACATACGGGGGATTCATTCTGTAGCGCCCCAATGCTTACTATTTCTAAAGAAGTACAAGATCGTTTACAAGAACAAGCCTATCGTATTGTTGAATCAATTGGAGTTATTGGAGGTACAAATGTTCAATTCGCTCATGATCCAGTAACAGATCGTATTGTTGTTATTGAAATCAATCCAAGAACATCACGTTCATCTGCTTTAGCTTCTAAAGCGACAGGTTTCCCTATTGCCTTAGTTTCAGCAATGTTAGCGGCTGGACTTACATTAGATGAGATTCCTTGTGGTAAATATGGAACGTTAGATAAATATTATCCTGATGGGGATTATGTTGTTATTAAGTTTGCTCGTTGGGCTTTTGAAAAATTCAAAGCTGCAGAAGATAAACTTGGTACACAAATGAAAGCTGTTGGGGAAGTTATGAGTATTGGTAAAACTTATAAAGAAGCTTTCCAAAAAGCAATTCGTTCTTTAGAAACAGGGCGTTATGGTTTAGGGTATGCAAAGAACTTTAATGATTTATCTAAAGATGAATTATTAAAATTATTAATTAATCCAACAAGTGAAAGACAATTCATTATGTATGAAGCTTTAAGAAAAGGAGCTACTGTTGATGAATTATTTGAACTTACAAAAATTAAACATTATTTCATTGAACAAATGAAAGAACTCGTTGAAGAAGAAGAAAAAATCGCTTCTTATAAAGGAAATCAATTACCAGATGACGTTTTAAAACAAGCAAAGAAAGATGGATTTGCTGATAAATATATTTCTAAGATATTAGATATTGAAGAAAAAGAAATTAGAAATCAAAGACTTGCTATGGGTATGCATCAAGTCTGGGAACCAGTTCATGTATCAAGTACAAAAGATAGTTCGTATTATTACTCTACATATAATGGAAAAGATCAAGATGAAGTTTCAAATAATAAGAAAATCATGATCTTAGGCGGAGGACCAAACAGAATTGGTCAAGGTATTGAATTTGATTATTGTTGTGTTCATGCTTCTCTTGCCTTAAAGAAATTAGGATTTGAAACAATCATTGTTAACTGTAACCCAGAAACAGTTTCAACAGATTATGATACATCTGATAAACTTTATTTTGAACCATTAACATTAGAAGATGTTTTAAGTATTCATGAAAAAGAAAAACCATTAGGAGTTATTGCTCAATTTGGTGGACAAACACCATTAAATCTTGCAAGTCAATTAAAAGAAAATGGTGTTAATATTTTAGGAACAACACCTGAAACTATTGATATGGCTGAAGATCGTGATTTATTTAATGAAATGATGGAAAAACTAGAAATTCCAATGCCAGAATCAGGAATGGCAGTAACAGTTGATGATGCTTTAGAAATTGCTCAAAGAATTGGTTATCCATTAATGGTAAGACCATCTTATGTATTAGGTGGTAGAGGAATGGAAGTTGTTTATGATGATGAATCATTAAAACAATACATGGCTGCTGCTGTTGGGGTAACACCTGATCGTCCTATCTTAATTGACCGTTTCTTAAATGATGCTATGGAATGTGAAGCAGATGCTATTTCTGATGGAGAAAATGTTTTTGTGCCTGCTGTTATGGAACATATCGAACTTGCGGGTATTCATTCAGGAGATTCAGCATGTATCTTACCATCAAAACATATTCCAGTAAGACACGTACAAACAATTAAAGAATATACTAAGAAAATTGCTAAAGAAATGAATGTTCGCGGTTTAATGAATATGCAATATGCCATTGCAGATGATAAAGTTTATGTTTTAGAAGCAAATCCACGTGCTTCAAGAACAGTACCTTTAGTATCTAAAGTATGTAACATCAACATGGTAAAACTTGCAACAGATATTGTTACACGTGAACTTACAGGTAGACCATCACCTGTTAAAGATTTAAAAGATAGAAAGATTCCACATATTGGTGTAAAACAAGCTGTTTTCCCATTCAATATGTTCCCTGAAGTTGATCCAATTCTAGGACCTGAAATGAGATCGACAGGAGAAGTATTAGGTTTAGCTAATTCTTATGGAGCAGCAATCTTTAAAGCAGAAGAAGCAACACAAACAAAATTACCAACATCAGGGCGTGTGTTAATTTCAGTATCTGATCGTGATAAAAAAGATGTTGTTGAACTAGCAAGAAAATATTATGATGCTGGATTTGAAATTGTTGCTACAGGTAAAACATTTGAATTAATCAATAGCAATAACATTCCAGCTATCAAAATTAAAAAGATCAAAGAAGGTCGTCCAAATATTGTAGATGCTCTTACAAATGGTGAACTTGATATGGTGATCAATACGCCACATGGTAAAGAATCTGCACATGATGATAGTTATATTAGAAAAACAGCTATTAAAATGAAAATTCCATACATGACAAACATTGCTGCTGCAAATGCAGCTGTAGAAGGTATCTTAGAAGCTGAAATTCATGGAACACATGAAGTAAAATCACTTCAAGAATATCATAAAGCAATTAAAGATTAATATGAATGATTGTTAGGAAGTCATAAGATTTCCTAACAATTTTTTTATTTTTACAAAAAAGAAGAAAAAAATAAAAAAAGAGCGAATAAATAAGTAGGAGGACTACTTATGGAAACAATCAATAAAATAACAACGAGTAAACAAACAACAATGTATGATCATTTATGTAAGACGATTATAGGAAATGAAGAAGTATTATCAAGAATCATAAAGGCAGCTGTAGATGAAGCAAAGCATTTAAGTATTGAGGAAATTAGAAGATTGATAGAAGGGGTACATATAGGTAATCGAATAGTCAATCCTCATTTTCATCTTGTAGATAAAGAAGGTTTTATCAAAGATGAAGGTATGGTTTATTATGATATTTTATGTTATATTGATGTACCACAAGAAGATGGAAAGAATATACGGGTTTATTTAAATGTAGAAATACAAAATAATCCTTATCCAGGATATTCTATTATTACCAGAGGATATGCTTATGTTTCAAGAATAGTATCAAGGCAATGGGGAAGCGAATATGATTATCAACACTATGACGAGATGAAGAAGGTCTATTCATTATGGATCATGATGCCAAAGGCACCAAAAAGAAAAGATGGGCATATGAATGTCTATGAAACAAATGAAAGGATTATTTGTGGAACGACAGTAGAAGAAAAAGAAGTTTATGACAAGGGAGTAATTCTTGTGATATACTTAAACAAAGAACATGACTTAAATAAAAAGTATGAAGTATATGATGAATTATTGACACCATTGATGGTCCTTCTAAATAATGTATTAGATTATAAGGGAAAGCAAAGAATTATAGAAGAATATGGATTGAATACAAAGAAAATAGAAAGAGAGGTTAAAGATATGTGTGATTTAGGTGAAAGCATTGCCTTAGAAGCAAGAAATGAAGGTAAACAAATAGAACGTAAAGAAAAGAATATAGCGCATATAAAAAAACTAATGATAGGATTACAAATGTCATTTAAAGAAGAAATTAACTTATTAGAAATACCTGAAAAGGAAGTAAAAGAAATAGAAAAGTATTTTCAATCATAGAAAGAGAGTAAAATCTCTTTT
>OGOG01001078.1_pt1 | contig 28074 bp, 23 predicted proteins | sample 1552581 | NCBI WGS metagenome assembly OGOG01 (sample SAMEA2580152, study PRJEB22360) | human gut metagenome | biome: human gut; feature: human-associated habitat; material: faeces | place: Denmark | collected 2008/2010 | reverse complement strand
GTGTTAAGATAAATGCTTATGGAAAAGTAAAAGAAGCCCCAACAGGTAGTAAGATAAAAGCTTATATGACACAAGCTGATCTTAATAAAGAGAATTTTACTCCACCACAGACAGATTTTCATACTGATGCTTACATGTCAAAAATAACTAGTATTATCACAAAAAAGGATAACATAGTACCAGCCACAGCCACGGAAAGTTGGGATATATCAGAAGCAGGGGATGGCTCTGTAATGGCATATGTAGAGAAAACTGATGAGGTATTGGAACCAATACCAGGACCAGCCAATGCTAAAATATATTCAAATGATGATAGAGGTAAAGATATATCAGAAACGATATATGCTACACCTCTATCTGAAACCAACACTAATTATGCTTATAAGTTAACAATAGGTGGAAAAGGTGGAATTATTGCAAATGAAAGTATGGTTGGTTATTTTGAAAGGTTTAGACAAATGACATCAATAGATTTGTCATTCCTTGATACATCCCAAGTAATAACCATGAGTTCTATGTTTGAATGGTGTAGCGGATTAACAAATCTAGATGTAAGTAAGTTTGATACATCAAACGTAACAAATATGAGTGAAATGTTTTATAATTGCAGTAGTTTAACAAGTCTAGATGTAAGTAACTTTGATACATCAAAAGTAACTAATATGAGTAATATGTTTTCTGCATGTAGCAGATTAACAAGTCTAGACTTAAGTAATTTTAATACATCAGAAGTAACAAATATGGAAGGTATGTTATCTGACTGCAGTGATTTAACAAGTCTGGATGTAAGAAATTTTGATACATCAAAAGTAACAGATATTAGTTCTATGTTTAATGGATGCACCAGTTTAACAAGTTTAGATATAAGTAAATTTGATACATCAAAAGTAATGGATATGAGTTCTATGTTTTCTTACTGTTACATATTAACAGATTTAGATGTAAGTAATTTTAATACATCACAAGTAACAAATATGAATAGTATGTTTAATCATTGTGAACAATTAACAAGTCTAGATGTAAGTAATTTTGATACATCACAAGTAACAAAAATGGATAGTATGTTTTATGAATGTAGTAAATTAACAAGCCTAGATGTAAGCAATTTTGATACATCAAAAGTAATGGATATGAGTTCTATGTTTAAAGGGTGTAGCAGTTTAACAAGTTTAGATGTAAGTAATTTTGATACATCCCAAGTAACATATATGCTTCATATGTTTTCTTACTGTATCGGATTAACAAGTTTAGACTTAAGAAACTTTAATACATCACAAGTAACAAATATGAGTTATATGTTTTATAAATGTAACCAATTAACTCAAATAACGGTTTCTAATAAATGGGTAATTGGTTCATCTACTTATGTAACAGATATGTTTAAAAATTGTGGAACAGACCATGTAACAGTTGTTTAAATTAACACTTAATTAATTTAGAAAAATAAAACCTGATAGATTATTATTTCTATCAAGTTTTTTTATTAGTATATAAATTTCTGTACATAATAGAAAGAGACTAGTTCTACTTCTTTATATATTTAGTATCTTTTAACTTGGTAACTACTTCTTTATTACTAACTGCTCCAACTATCTTGTTCATTACTTCTTCTTTTCCTTTTTTAAAAAAACAAACAGTTGGTGTTCCTTCAACTTCAGTTATTTCATAAAGCTTGTTTTTTTCTTCTTCTGTTAAATTAGATAGATTGATTGAATAACCAGTAAGATTGTATTCGCCTAAAATACTCCTAAATCTTGGGGAGAATTCTTCACAATGTGAACAACCTGTTTGGATGACTTCTAAAATAAAACTCTCTTTATTATCTATCTTACTTTGTAAAGTGACAAAGTCAATTTCTTTTACTGTATTTAAATTATTTGAACATCCAGTCAAAAATAAAATACCAATAAATATTGTTAAAAGAATAATACCTTTTTTCTTCATTAAACTTCCACCTCGAAGTTAATTATAACAGTAAAAAATAGTATTTGTAAATAATTTACATCTTAAAATATTCATGCTATACTTTAGATAGTAAAGAATAGGGAGTGTTGATTAGATGATTTTAAGAAAGCCTTATGCATTTTTGATACAGTACTTTCAAAGAATTCACCTTATACTAGTGGGACTTAGTTTTTATATATTTTATAAAACTAGTACTCTAAGAGCTTTTGTAAGTGAATTTATTAGAACAGAAAGTTATAATACTGATTTAGAATCTATTAAAGGATATGTTAGTTTTTTACCTATCTTTGTTATTCTTACTTGTTTAGTAGTATTTCTAATATTAATGGTATTACTAAGGCATAAGAAGAAACCTTGGAAAACCTATCTATTACCATTTTTTGATTATATCTTCCTATTAATAGTAATGCTCTATATAAGAAACTTCTTTATGACTTATAATGATATTTCTGATATAACTAAAATAATGGCAGGAAGAGACTTACTATTTATCGCTTATCTACCTCAATTTGCAGTTATTTTACTGCTTATAATCAGAGTGATAGGAATTGATCTTAAAAAGTTTGGCTTTCAAAATGACAAAGAGTATTTAGAAATAAAAGAAGAGGATAGAGAAGAATTTGAAGTTAATTTTGAATTTGATAAAGATAAGATTAAAAGACAATATAATAAACTTGTAAGAAGTTTGAAATATCTTTATTTAGAACATAAATTTATTATTAATACCCTTATCACTATAGTTGTAGTTATTATAGTAGGATATACTTATTACTATTTTGGTATTCTTCATAAAGTCTATAAAGAAGGGGAAACTTTTCAATCTAATTTTTATCAGGTAACAGTAAAAGATAGTTATATAACTAATAGAAAAGATAATGGCGATATAATTGATAAGAATTATTCCTACGTAATAGTTAGATTAGCGGTTAAAAACTTAGCAAGTAAAAGAAATATGTATGTTGATAGATTTCATTTAGTTAATAAAAATAAAGAAGGAGAAAGAACTCCTCAGTATCAGCCTTATTTCTCTACTTATGGTAAAGTATATGATGATTCAATTTTTGCTAATAATGAAACGAAAGAGTTTAATCTTATATATAGGGTAGATAAAGACTGGAAAAATAATAAATATATATTATATTATCAAGGATTAGATAATTCCTTCTTATTAAGAAAAGTAAGACTTAAAGTAAAGGATTATCAAAAGATAACTAAGGGCGAAACAAAAAGTGTTAATCAAGAAATGAATATTGGTAAAAAAGATATAACAATTACTAATTATCAGGTAGTAGATAGAGCAAATTATTATATTTATAAATGTGAGACAGCAGGATGCTTTGTTATGCAAGATAGTGTAGCATTAGAACATAACAGTATTTTACAAATAGATTATATAAGTGATTACTTTGATTCAAAAACTTTTGTTGACTTTTCAACTAAGTATGCTAAAATTAAATATGAAGATAATAATGGTAGGGTAGGTAGTATAGATTGCGTTGATGCTATAGGAAAAGACTATACAAGTAATTCATTATATTTGAAAGTTTCATCCACTTTAAAAGAGGCTAAGAAGATTGATTTAATTTATACTATAGATGGTAAAAAATATACTTATCAATTAAAGAAATAGGAGAGAGACTATGGAAAAGAAAAAAATTATTAAAATTATTATTTTAGTAGTAGCAGTTATCGCAGTATTATTTCTTTTGTGGAATTACTTGTTGTATCCTATTCAAGCCTTTAAACATAATGAAAAATTACTAAGTGATGCTGGAAAAAGATACTTTGAAATTAATAGTCGTAATTTACCAAAAGAAGAGGGACGTGTTTCTACCGTTTCTCTTGAAGTACTTATTAAACAAAAATATTTAGATGAATTAAAGATAAAGAAAAGTTATTGTGATATAAAAAAGAGTAATGTAAAGATGAGAATTGAAAGTGGAGCTGGTTCTTATTATACACATTTACAATGTGGTTCTAGACACAGTAATATTGATTATAATGGTCCAGTTATTACATTGAATGGTACTAAAAAGATGACTATTAATAAAGGAGATACTTATACTGAGCCTGGGGTATTATCAGTTAAAGATAAGACTGATGGGGAAATAAAAAAAGATGAAGTTATTATTAAGGGAAAGGTTAATCCTAATAAAATAGGTACTTATAAAGTAACTTATACAGTATCTGATAGTCTAGATAATGAAACAGTGGTTACTAGAGAAGTAGAAGTTATTGAAAATTTAACTACTATTGTTAAGAAAGCAACTAAAGAAACTAATGGTTACTATCAAGGACTTTATTCTGATAACTATTTAACTTTTAATAATATTCTTTTTAGAATCGTTAGAGTTAATAGTGATGGTACAGTAACAATTGTAAGTAATAGTCCTTTAGCTAATATAGATTATGATAGTAATAAAAATAGATTTGATGGTAGTTCTATGGATGAGTGGTTAAATGATTATTTCTATCCATTACTTAATGATAAAAGTAAAAAGTTAATAGTTTCTTCTAAGTGGTGTGATGATGTTGTCACTGAGGCTAATAAAACAACTTGTGATAGATATAGTTCTAAGAAAAATATTGGTATTTTATCTTTAGAAGATTATAATAATAGTCTTGATAGTAAGAAAGAGAGCTATTTACAGATAATGGCTAGAACTTGGTATAACAACTTTGATAGCAATAATAAAGTTTGGTCAGTAAAATCTAATACAATGGAGGCCTATAAAGATAATGTTTTACTAAATATAAAACCAGCTATCACCTTAACTAAAAATATAAGAATAAAGTCAGGTGATGGAACAATTGAGTCACCATATAAAATAGGTACTGAGACTTATGCTAAAAGAAATATGAAAGTTAATAAACTAGATATTGGTACTAGTATAGAATACTCTGGTTATAGTTTTATAGTAGCAGGTAAGGAAAAAGATGGAACTACAAAAGTAATAATGGCTTATCCATTAACAACTGATACAGCAAATAATGAGATTTCTTATGATACAGAAAGTCCTATTAAAATTTATAATCCAAAGGAAAAGGGAAATATTGCTTATCAAATTAATAATGTTTTGATTAACTATATAGATACTAATTACTTTGTAAAAAAAGAGTATAGTGTTCCAGTTTATGATAAATTGGTTACTTATAAAGGAAAACATGATAATAAAAAATATACTAGTAAATTAATGATACCTTCAGCTTTTGAAGCATTTAGTGCTTCTATTAATAATACTCAACGTGCTTATTGGTTAATTGATGGTTCAAAAGAAGAAGAAAATAAAACTATGATAGATATGGATGGAACAACAGCCTTCTATTATAAAGAAACAGGAAGAAAAGCAGGAGTTAAAATAAAAGCTTATCTTTCTAAAGATGCTTATGTTAAGTCTGGTAATTGTGTAACAAGTGAATGTAAAATATCAAAATAGATAAGAGGTAGTAGATGATGAATAAGAAAGAAAAGATTTATATTTCTCTAATAATAATTATCTTTATCCTAAGCTTTGTCTTCTATTTTATAGGCATAAGACCAAAAGGGAGTAAACTGAAACTGGAAGATAAAACTAAGGAAATTAGTGAAGCTAAAAAATATGGTGATAGTGTAGTAGGGTGGCTTACGGTAGAAGGTACTAATATTGATTTACCACTTATAGAAGTTACTGATAAAACTAATGTTGATAGAAGAGATTATAATTATGCTTGGATTTATGCTCATCCAGATGAAAAAAGTAATCATGTTAGTTATATATCTCATAATATAAGAAATGTATCAAGAAAACCAATTATTGGGGATAATACAATGACAGGGTTTGAACAGTTATTAAGTTTTATTTATCCATCATTTGTTGAAGATAATCAATATATTGCTTATACAGATGTAAATAATAACAAGGCTATTTATAAGATTTATTCAGTTTCATTAGTAGAAAATGATCAATCAGCTTCCTTTAAAGATATTTATACTTCTACTGAACAAAAAGCTTATATAGAAAAGGCTAAGAAAAACAGTATGTATGATATAGATGTGGATGTTAATGAAGATGATAAATTACTTAGTTTAATGACATGTACAAGGTTTTATGGAGGAGATAGCTATAGCTTTATAGTAGATGCTAGAAAACTACGAGATGGCGAAAAACAGATTGTTAGTAAAGTAAGTACTAATGAAAACTATAAAAGAATTGCAGAAAGAATGAAAGAAGGTGATACAAATGAAGAAGTTTAGTATAGTAGCAATAATTTCTATACTTCTTGTTTGTATAATATCAACTCCTACCTGGACTAAGGCAGAAAGTTGTCCATCTGTTGATACATATATTACTAATTATTTTGGTTCAGCTTATACAAATGTAAATAATATTGTTACTTTTAATATTAAGAAAGAATATTGGGATTATGTAAAAGTGTATGTAAATGATACAGCTGATAATGATAATGATGCTCATACAGGATTAGTTACACCTGATGAGAATGGTAATATTTCTATCGACCTTATGACTGATCAAAATGCTGGTCTTCCTAATACCACAGTTACATTTTATTTTACACCAGCACCTTCTATAACATCAGCCAAAAATTGTTCATCAGTTAAAAGAACGTATACTTTTGAACCAACAGTTGTTGTAGGTGAACCTGCAGATGATGCAGAATTAACTGAAATGAAACGTCAAATTGGATTATTACCAACAACAAGTGCTTCACTTGATGATTTAAAAAATGATAGTTTTATCAATGTGACCGATATAACAAAATCAAACTCATTATCTTGTAATTACGGTAAAACTGATGGTAAGACTGTTAAAAAGTATACTTATAAAAGCACTAAAAGAACTTCTGATACCTGTACTACTACTTGTCGTGAAGATGTGGTTGTAACACTTGATCCGCCAGTAATTACTGAATCTGGTATGTGTTTTAGTTATGTTGTTGATATTAAATCAAAGGTGGCTTGTTCTTCTGAATTTACTGGTGCTGTTCCTAAAAAATATAAAGGTTGTATAGCAAATACTTTATGTTCAGGTGGTACTGATAAAGGTGGTCCTAATGAAGAGTTTGATAGTTGTGTAGAGTCATGTGATAATGGAAACTATACTCAATCTTGTATTGACAAATGTTATACAAAAGTATATGAGGAAAATAAGGAAGAAACTGCTAGCAAGGTGACTAAAACAGAAAAGAGTACTAAGGATGATTCTAGTGAATATTTAGAGAGATTAAAATCTACTAGCACTTTTGTTGAACCTCAAAAATTAGCTGGTTCATTAGGACAGGTAGATGTTGGTACTGAGAAAGTTACTTGTTACACAGATAGCTATTTAGCAAGTACTGGTTGGATGAATGATGCTCAATTAACAGAATTGGCTCAAAATGTTTATTATTCTAAACAATATTTACCTGGTGGTTATTATGGTTTAACTAATGGATATGAGTGGTACCCATCTTATAAATATTATAAATATGATTTAGTTAATGGAACATATTCTTTAAAAGATAGTGGTGGTTGCCTAAGTAGAATAAGTCCACATTATTTTAGTTCAGTAGACAAAACGAAGTTAACTATTAAAGAATTAAATGGTCAGTTCTATTATGCTGGTTCTAGAATTCATAGATATGTACCAACTGGAACTCTTGTTGATGAAGCATCTCATAAATATAGATATTCCGGCGGATTAGTAAGACATCAAATAAGTTATAATGGTGGAAAATCATTTGTAACAAGTAATTGTGGTGAGTCATGTCAAGTATCTTCTAGTTGTGCTAATCAAATTAGAAAAGGAAGTAATAAATATCCTGGTAATAAATGGGCAATAGTTACTAACACACAAGCTCTAAATATTTATAAAGCAGAACTTAAGGCGTATACTAAAGCTAAAACGGCTTGTGTAAATTCAACTCAATCTTGTTATTCAACAGCAGATTCAGCTTATAAAATTGTAGTAGATGAGACTAGTAAAAATACTGGTAAAAATTTAGGCAATTCTTACTCATCTGGTCAAAAAGTAGATCAGGCTAAAAGTGGTAGCAATAAGAGTAGTATATCTGGTCCTAATAGTTCTATGGTTATAAATACAAATGGTAAGTGTATAACTGGAGAATGTGCTAATAATCAATTATATTGTAATAGCCTAGATAAAAACTCTAGTGAATATAAAGCTTACTGTGAGGATAAACAATCTTGTAAGTTAGCTGGAATTCCAGCTTGTAAAGATGGTAATACTTGTTATGATTATCATACAACCTTATCATTCCCTAAAAATTATATTAATGTAAAAACAGGAAAAACTAAGGTCGAAATTGATAAGACTCAGTTACCTTTCTTTGTAGCTATTGGAAATGCATATTGTACTAATTTATCTACTAAAGAGGTTAATGTTGATTGGTATAATTATAAAATAGATGATACTAATACAGTAGCAAAGCCTTCTAAGATAAATAAATATAACATCACAGGAACTATTAAAAACTATGGTTATAGTAAATGGAACTTTGATTTCTCATGCTTCTTTGCTATTAAAAATCCTACTTCTGGTGATTGTGTAGGTGATGAGTGCACTGGTGATGATAAGAAATGTGTAGGAAAAAACTGTAGTGTGGATAATGATGGATCTCCATCAAATAATATAGTATCAAATGTAAAAGTACGTTCTATAAATCTATCTAACTTATTCCCTAATCGTAATGCTAGATTTAACTGGAGTAGTGAAGCTAAGAATGTTAATAATAGAAACTATAAAGTTGATCCAGAAGCATTAACTAAGGCAATTGAGACAACTGGTGATAAGGTTTATGATGAAGGTAATGAAAATAAATACCTTGACTATGAAATTAATTTAACAAGAGATGCTATTAAAACTATTAGAAAGTATAATAAAGGAAAAACTTATAATAATTCTGATAATGGTACTGCTGTTAATAGATTAGAAGGACAAGGTACTTGGGGTGTTACTGTATATCATAGTAAATTGTTAGATAGTCTTGGTACAGTGGTTAAGAAACGTGGTTTACTTGGATGTAATAACCAGACAAGTTCAACTACTTGTAATGTGGAAGGAGGTAATTAGTGAATGAATAAGGCGATGCTATTAGTTGGTATCATAATGCTTGCCATGTTTACTTTTGGAGTGATTAATATTACTTCAAGTTATCAAACCGGAAATGAATTAGATTACTATTTATTAAAAGAAACAACAGAAGCGGCAATGCTAGATGCAGTTGATATTGGGTATTATAGATTAAGCGGTGGACTTTATAGAATGGATAAAGAAAAATTTACAGAAAGTTTTGTGCGCCGCTTTGCCCAAAACGTAGCTAATACAAGAGATTATGATATAAAAATTTATGACATTAATGAGACTCCACCTAAAGTAACTATAAAGATAGATTCTAATACTTCTACTAGCTTTAATGGTGATACATTAAAAATATCAAATAAAATTAGTAGTATTATGGAAACAAATTACAAATCTAATGAGTTAACGACTAAGTTAGCTAATGCGGGTGAGTTAGATTATAGTAAAATAGATGAAGTTTATACTAAAGCATTAAATGCTAGTTAGAATAGAAGGGAAGATGATAATATGAATAATCTTAGTGTAGGTTTTAAAAAGTTTTTTTCTAATAAGAACACGGTAACAGTAGTGGGTGTTGTATTAGCAATAATAGTATTATATGTAGGATATAATGCTAGAGTTAAGAGTGCAATTAATCCGGTAAGTGTGCCATACGCTTTAAAAACTATTAATCCAGGTACACAAATAACGGAGGATATGATAGGAACTATAGAAGTACCTCCTGCTATGTTAAAGGGTGAAGCTATTACTAAAAAAGCTGACGTAGTTGATATGTATTCAGCTATTGATAGTGTTATTCCAGAAGGTAGTTTATTTTATGGAAGAAGTGTAGTAAGTAAGGAAAAACTACCAGGAAATATAATTCTTGATTATCCTAAAAATTATGTTTTATATAACTTATCTGTTGATATGGCTAGTACTTATAGTAATTCCATTGTTCCAGGTAATTATATAGATATTTACTTAAAAGTTATGAATCATGTTGATAGTAATCAAACAGTAACAGAAGATAATGATAAGATTATGATTGGTAAACTATTACAAAATGTTAAAGTTTTAGGAGTTTATGATAGCAATGGTCAAGCAGTATTTGCTAATACTGAAGAAAATAGAGTACCGGCTCAAATAATATTTGCTGTACCAGAGGAATACCATATCTTACTACGTAAGGCTTCTTACTTAAGAGCATATGATTCTGAGATAATACCTGTTCCTACTAATGAAAGTTTAGAGAAAAATCCTGGTGAAGTAAAAATTTCTAATGATGATTTGAAGAACTTTATTAATAAAGTTACAGCTATGACAGAAGCTGATCTTGCTACTCAATAATATAGAAAAGAGGAAATAATATGAATGAATCTATTTTTGACAAGTTAGACTTTGGAGTTTTGAAACCATTACTGGATGATGATGATATTACAGATATTTCTTATTCTAATCATGGACAAGTATGGATTCGTTCGCTAACTTATGGTTCTAAAAGGGTCGAAGTAACAGGACTTAATGATTCCTTTATGGAGAAACTTGCCTTTCAGTGTTCTAATGTAATGGGAACAACATTCAATAATGCTAAACCATTCTTAGACGCTGAGAGTGCAGAACTTCGTTTAAACTTTGTTCATGAGTCAATTGCTACTAATGGAATTGCTGCTGTTATTCGTAAAACACCAGCAAAAATTAGATTATCTAGAGAAAAATTATTAGCGGAAGATTATTTTACGGCTAATATACATGATATATTAATAAAATGCGTTGAAGGACATTGCAATATAATAGTAAGTGGTGAAACTGGTTCTGGTAAAACAGAGTTTGTTAAATATTTAGCTAGTCATACTAAAGAAAATGAAAAAATTATTACTATTGAGGATACTCTAGAACTTCACTTAGATAAGATATTTCCTCATAGGGATATTGTAGCAATGAAAACTAATAACGTAGCAAGTTATACAGATGTACTTGTTACTTGTATGCGACAAAATCCTAAGTGGATACTACTTTCAGAAGTACGTAGTGCAGAAGCAGTAACTGCTGTTAGAAACTCAATTTCATCAGGACATAATATTTTATCAACTATTCATGCTGATAAAGCTAGTGCTATCCCATATCGTTTATATTCACTTTTAGAAACTGATATTGACGTTGATCAGTTTTTGACAACAATTTATCGTTATATTCAGTTAGGTGTACATATCAAAGCTTATTATAGTAAAGAATATGGAAAATTCCATCGTGAAGTAGATGAAGTAGTAGAGTTTTATGTTGATGAAGATAATAAACCTATTACGCATGTTCTTTATCAGAAAACATTTGGTAAAAAACCAGTTCAGAATATGCCTAGTGAAAATTTACTTAATTATTTAGAAAATCAAAATATAGATATTAGTAAGTTACTTACTAATAGTGATTCTATGAAAAATATGGATGATGAATTAAATAAATTAGATAGTATTAATTCAATTCCATATAAAGAAAATAATTTCAATACTAATACGGTACAAATGCAAAAAGATGATCTATCTTTACCAAAAATTCCATTTCCAAATGAGGTGTTGTAGGAAGGAGGATAAGTATGGTACTTTTCTTATTAATTATAATTGGAGTAGCTATAATCCTTTATAGAAATTATAAAGGAGAAAATGTTTCAAAGTATATAACTTCACAAGTAGAAGTTTTATATAATAAATTTGCCCCTTATTCTTTTAAAATGGTAAGAGAAAAAGCTAAAGACTTAGGGCAAGAGTTTACTGTCAAACAATATACTATTCAAGTAGTCCTTTTAGGAGGTTTTGCTGGGGTAGTAACATATTTATATTTTTATAATTTAATAGTAAGTTTAATTTATGTAGTAATAGCTATAGCGTCAGTTCCATATCTTGCTTATCTACGTTGTAAAAGAATTTATAGTGAATTTGTCTTTGAACAAATACAAGTTTATACTACTAACGTAATTATGGAATTTGCTACTACTCAATCATTTGTAAAATCACTAGAAGGAGTAAGAGATTCAGGAGTTTTGGAAGATCCGGTTTTATCAGATGTAAATGTTATGATTGATATGGCTTATGAAAATGGATCTATTGATGAAGCAATTGAGTATATGAATCAAAAATATCCTTACTATATAGTTAAAAATATGCATCAGCTATTTTTACAAATAACTAAAGAAGGTGCAAGAGATACTGGGGAAAGTTTAGAAAATATGCAACTAGATATCGATACTTTAGTTGAAAGTGTATATAGAGATAGAATGGATAGAGCACAGTTTCATAAAAAGTTCTTAAGATATGGTGTTATTCTATACTTATTAGTTATGCTTGTTCAGTATATGTTAGGTAGGGAAAACTATTTAGCCTTAATAGATAAGAATTATGTAAGATGGGTATTACATGGAATTATTATCTTCAATGCTTACTTCCTTATTAAAGGAGAAAAATATTATAATGAGAATGTGGGGGTTGAATAGATATGGAAGTAATTATTGTAGCAGTAATTATTATTGGTGTATTATTATATAATCATACTATTGATAAAGATAAATTTATAAAAGATAATACTAAGTATTTTAATCTTTTAAGAGAAGATGATTATGATTTCTTAGTATCTGCTAAGTATGGGGATAAAGTTGATAGTGATGTTTTATTTCAAAAGAGAATTAATATTGGAGTTATAACTATCTTTGTAGTTTTATTTGTATCTCTTAATTCTATTAGTTTATTAAATATCTTATTGGCTGTAGTAGTAGGTTTTGTTGCATTTAAATATCCTTACATTGGTTTAAAAGGTTATTATAAAAAACATTTGTATCAAATAGATATAATGTTGCCATACTATTTAAAGAGTTTAGAGATATTAATTCAGCATTATACAGTACCAGTAGCTATTGGTAAAAGTATTCCAGATGCTCCTGATATTTTTAAACCAGGTCTTAAGGATATGATTGAAAAGATTAATGCAGGTGATTCATCTATTCAACCATATATGGATTTTGCTAATGAATATCCAGTAAGAGATTCTATGCGAATGATGCGTTTACTTTATCGTTTAGGAATAGGTGGACAGGAAAGAAAACAAGAAAGGCTTTTAATGTTTTCTAAGACAGTATCTAGCTTACAAGCTAAAGCTCGTGAGACTAAATATAAAGAAAGACTTAATCATATGGAACAACAAACTATGATTATGCTTGTGGTAACTGGTGTAAGTGTTATGGGGATTATTTTAGTTTCTATGATGACAATGATGATGTAAAAAAGTATAAAAAATAGTTACAAAGTAGTAATTGTTTGTTATAATTATTTTATACAATAGGAAAGGAGATAAGATAAGATGAAAGAAGCAACAGGAGAATTAAATATGACAGTTGTTACTATCGTTTTAATCGGTGTAATTACTACTTTCTTTGCTTGGTTTTGGCCAAATGTTATTAAACCAAATATTCAAAAGCAATGGAATAATAATGTTAATTCACAATCTAGAGTTAGATAAGTAAAGAGGTGTTTGTAAATGCGTGATGCCATTGGTGGAGTTTTTTCATTACAAATTATATTAGTTTTCGTTATATTAATTAATGGGTATTTGGCATACTCTGTCAATTATACTCGAGCATTTAGAGTTAAGAATGAGATTATTAATATTGTTGAAGAAAGTGAAGGCTTTAGAGAAGGTGGTACTGCTGCTACAAGAATTAGTTCTTTGGTTAAAACCGCAGGTTATGGTCTTTCTTCAATACAACAACAAAATGTTAGAAATAATAATAGTGTTGATGGTTGGTATTGTAATGGGCAAGATGGGTACTGCATTAAGTGTTATGACAATACTGGTAATAATTCTATTACTTCTGATAATGCAGAATATAGAGGCGTTTATTATGGCGTTAAAACTTTTGTAAATATGGATATTCCCGTTCTTAACAGAATCTTTACTGGACTTCCAGACTTTTTGGCAGTAAAGGGTGAAACAAAAACTATTTATGCTAAGAATGGGTGTCGATCAATGAATAGATAGGGAGTGTATACATGTACGTTATAATTGCAAATGAAGCTAAAGAAATGTTATCCCATCTTGATATTGATGTCATGAAAAGCGTGGAAGGAGTTTACACGGCAGATGAAATTGTTTCAATGTTTAAGAACTTCTTTTATGCTAGAATGATCCTTGATATTACGGCTATTGAAGATTATGATAACATTACTAACATTCAAAAAATATCTATAGGGCTCGATGCAGAAAAAATAATACTAGTCTTACCGAATAATACTATATCTACATCTAGTAGTTATTTGTCTAAGATTATTTCTATGGGAATTTATAATTTTACTACTAATTTGGATGGAGTTAAATATTGCCTAGAACATCCTAATAGTTATAAAGATGTAGCACATATTCAACAGCTAAATAACCTTTCTAGTACAATTAATGAAAAGGTAATGGGTGGTAATCAAATAATTGGTATTCGTAATATTACGGATCATGCTGGTTCTACTACTTTAATTTATATGTTAAAGAAAGAACTTGAACAAACTTATGGAATGAGTGTATTAGCACTAGAAATAAATAGACATGATTTTTTATATTTTAATGATAAAAATATGATTTCTACAACTGATGCTAATTTGATGACTGAGATTGTTAAGCATAAAGATGTTTCAGTAATTCTTATTGATTTAAATGATTCAGATAATGATGGAGTATGTGGAGATGTACTATATCTTTTAGAACCATCTAGTATAAAACTTAATAAACTGATGAGAAGAAATAGAAAGATATTCGAAGAACTAAGAGGAAAGAAAATTGTTCTAAATCAAAGTTTATTAACTAATAAAGATGTAATGGATTTTGAATATGAAGGAAGAACTAAGGTTTTTTATAATATTCCACCATTAAATGATAGAGAAAAGAGTCCTGTAATTACTGATTTTTTAACCAAACTTGGTCTTTTAAATAAAGAAGAAGTAAAAGATGAAGGTAAGATTTTTGGATTATTCAAACGTTAATAATTGACAAATAATGCTAATTTTTATATTATATTAAGTAAGAAGGAGAAATTGATATGAATTTATTAAGTTTAGTACAAGTACTAGGAAATGTTAGTCCTATTAATGATCAAGCTTGTCATGGTTTATTATTTTTAGTTAAAATTATCCGTAGAGGAGTATTTCCTATTTTACAAATTGGTGTTCCAATTATTCTGATTGTTCTTGGAACATTGGATTTAGCAAAAGCAGTTATTGCATCAGATGAAAAACAAGTTAAAGAAGCACAAAGTAAACTTATCAAGCGTTGTTTTTATGCTGTTGCAGTATTCTTTATTGTAACTCTTGTAAATGTTGTTTTATCAATGGTTGCAACTACTGCTGGGGATGAAGCAGTTGGTATTACTGACTGGCGTGCTTGTTGGAATGCTGCAGGTAGATAAAATTTAAAATTAAATAGCAAGTATAAATTGCTATTTTTCTTTTTTTTTGATACAATTATTTTGATTAGTTTAAATTTTTAGACTGTACTTAGTGGAGGATTATATGAAAAAGAAAAGTATATATATTATTGCCTTATTCCTAATAGCTTTTACGTTCTTGATGCCTAGTGATGTGTTTGCTGCTACACGGTGTAAGTATACTTGGACTAGTAGATCTATTGGAACTAATTCCAATGGATCTGGTGTTACAGGTGATTTTATTTTAAGTACAGGGGATGATGCAAAGCGTTTAACTAATGCTACTTCACCTATTGCAAGTCGTCCTGCTAAATTTGCTAATAAAAAAGGTATTGCCTTAAATTCTGATGGCAGTTGTCCTTCAATAAGCATTTATGCGCAAAACTTCTCCGGTAATTTTAAAATTTATAAAAATCTGACTAATTGTAAAAAAGGATTTTTAACAATTGATAAAAATTGTTCTCCTGATTTAAAAGGAAGTGAATTGGGTAAAAATACATCTAATTCAAGTGAAAATAATTCAGGAGTACAATTTGAACTAAGCTCATCATCTGATAGTGAGTGTAAATATGTTAAGGTTGTTAGTGCTTCTAACAATAAGGCTCCGTCAGCTACTAGTAATATTTCTATAAAGCCAAAGGGTAGTAATAAAGTTAAGGGGACTTGTTCAATAACTATTGGTCTTTGTACTCTTTCAGTTGATGTTCCTGAGAAATTCTATAGTAATGAAAAGTTTACTTGTCCAAAGTATATTTATACTAAATCTGATACTTATGGAAGGGACGGAACTAATTTTAAGGTAACAGTTTATGATACTGGTGGAGAAAATGATACAAATCGGACTACTATAGATGGTAATGGTAATAAAATTCATACTAATAAGGCTACTTTGGATGGACTTAATCAAAAGTATGATAGTTGTAGCCAATTAATAGATACCGAAACAGAAGGAAGTTTTGGCTGGTTACTTCAAAAAATACTCAATTATATAAAAATTGCTGGACCTATTTTAGTTGTCTTACTTAGTGCACTAGATTTTATTAAAGCTATTGCTTCAAGTGAAGAAGATGCTTTTAAGAAGGCTCAATCAAGACTTGTTATTAGATTAGTAGCCGCTTTAGCGTTATTCTTAGTACCTACTTTTGTAGAGTTGTTACTTGGTTTAATAAATGGAATAAGCGATCCTTCTTGTGGTTTAAAATAAAAGGGAGTTGATGTAGATGATAGGAATGTGGGAAAACAGTGAACCGGGTATGATTAATGACGGTTTACGTAGCTTTTGTAGTATTTTTGATGGTATTGCCACAACTTTACTAGGTGGAATTTATAAAGTGTTTTTCCTAGTTGCAAATGCAACTATTGTTAACGGCGATGTGATTAAAGTTTTCTATTCTAGAATTCAGCTGATTTTAGGAATCTTGATGATATTTAAACTAGCTATGTCAATTTTAAATATTATTATAAATCCAGATGTAGTAAAAGATCAAAAACAAGGACCAACTAAGATGGTTACTAGAATTGTAACAGCATTAGTCATGCTAACTCTTGTTATACCAATCAATATTCCCAATGCAAAGGAAAATAGTCTTAATGCTTATATAAATGATCACGGTATTTTATTTGGCTTTTTGTATAAAGCTCAAGATTCTATTTTATCAGAAAATATATTGGCTAAATTAATTTTAGGAACATCATCAAATAACACCGCTGATGATATGGATGTTAATAATTTAAGTGATGTAGGTAATACAATGGCTTCTACTGTTTTAAAAGTGTTTATTAAAATTAATGTGAAAGACGCTACACAACCACCTTGCGAAGATTCTGAAACATGTGAAAATACTATATGTGCTAGTGAAGTTAATGAATCACAATACGCTGAAGAAAATGTTGATCCACAGGTTATTTTAAGTCATATAAATGATTCTTGTGGAAGCGGTTCAAGTGAAAGATATGCTTTTGGTTATACACCTATTATTGGTGCGGTGGTTATGTTAATTATGGCACTTATTATAACTGGCTTTACAGTTGATATAGCAGTTCGTGCTATTAAGCTTGCTATTTTAAGAATGGTAGCACCTGTACCAATCATTTCTTATATTAACCCACCTAAACAAGGCGGTGGTGCATTTGATAACTGGACTAAATCTTTGATTTCTACTTATGTTGATTTATTTGTTAGACTTGCCATAGTATATTTTGGTTTATTTATGGTTCAAATAATAATGAATGGTGGTATGGATAATATCTTTGGAAGTAATGTTCAAGGATTTACATTTACATCAGGTATAGCTTTTATATTTGTAATATTAGGTATACTTGTCTTTATGAAACAAGCTCCTCAATTTATTAAAGATGTTTTAGGAATAAAAGGAAAACCAATGGGAAATGTTGGACTTTCAAGTGTGATGGCTGGAACTGCTACCTTACTTGGTGGAGGAGGACTTGCTGGAGCTGGAGCTGCTGCTATGGGGGTGTTTGATGCTGCCAGTGAAGCTGCTGCTCAAGGAAAACCTGCTCCACATGGTTGGGCTGCAGGGCGTGATTTGGCTGCTCAGCTTAGAACTGGAGATCCAAAAGCAAAAGGTGGAATTTTTAATAATTTACAAGATAATTTAAACCGCCGAGCTTCAATTAGAATGGCAAGAAAATATGGTGTTACAGCTGCTGGACTTGATAGAGCAAAACAATTATCACAAGATGCTGATGCAAAGGCTGCTAGTGCTAAAGATACGTATGAGAGATTTACTCAAGGTAATATGGACGATTATGAAAGAGCACAATATGCAAGAGATAATAGATTGATTTTAGCTGGTTCTAGGGAACAACAGGATGAAACAATTAGAAATCATATGTATAATAATATGAATGAAACAGCTTCTGCAGCATTCAAGGCTAAGAAAAAATGGGATGAGGGTAAAGAGTATGCTAAGACTCATAGAATTAGTCCAAGCTTCGAAGAGGAACATCATCCAAGCTTGTTAGGAGATAGAAAAAACGATATAATAAACAGACCAGATTTGTATAATGCTAGGGGAAGAGGTAAAACAGCTCATCAAACTGCTGGTGATAGAATCTTTGGTAGTCATAAAAAATGGGATGATCCGACTAGTGCTAGAACAGAAAACAGATGGAATCCTAATGGTGAGAGAGAGAATATTGATAATGATACATATCATGATAATCCATGGGCACCGCTAGAACCTGGACAAACACCACCAGGAGGCCATGGTCCAGGTGGTCCTCCTGGTGGACCTAGACCTTAATATGAAAAGGAGTGTGACTAGTTGATGAATTATTTAATACCGGCTAACACTAAGAAAGGTGAGTTAATATTAGGAATATTTAGAGGATTTGATTTAATACTGTTTGGAATTGGTATACTTTTAACCTTGGTATTGTTAGTTAGTATGCCAATGAGTGATACTATGCAGGTAGTACTTGTTATACTTCCTGCTGGTATTTGTACTTTTCTAATTATTCCTATTCCTAATTATCATAATATATTAACAATTATCTTAGAGTGTTATGCTTTTTTAACAAATAGACAAAGATATGTGTGGAAGGGTTGGTGTGTAGACGATGGCAAAAAAAATAGGTAGTGCTTATACAGAAGATTGGTTACCAGTTGAATCTATTCAAAATGGTATGATTGTCTGTAGTGATAAAAATAAAGTTACTGGAGTTAAGATAGCTCCTCGTAATATCTTTATCTTGGATGCTCAGGCTCAAGATAATGTCTTGATTAGTTTAAAAAACTTTTATAATATGATTGATTTTGAATTTTGGTTAGTGGTAGCGGATAGACCGGTTGATATATCTGTATATATGTCACAGTTACAACTTTTATATAATGATACACCATCTCCTGCTATTCGTAAGATTATTATGCAAGATATAGAAAAGGGTAATACTTTTATGAATAATAGTATTGTTGATACTGAGTATTACATCTTATTTAAAGATAAGAATCCAGATAACTTACAAAAGAGAATTAGATTACTAATAAATGGATTAGCTAGTTGTGGACTTAATGCTTCTCAAGTTAGTAATGATGATTTAAGATTAATTCTAGATAACTTCTTAAATGGAGGTAAAACTACTGAGTTTGGGACGGTGATGCCATTATGAGTATAAGTTTAAAGAGTCAAATAGCTCCGAAGGGACTACATTTTAATCCAAGTGATTTCTTTATTAGTGATAAGTATGCTACTATCTTAACAGTTATTTCTTATCCTAAATATATCTCACCTGGTTATTTATCAACACTTACTTCTATGAGTGGTATTAAAATTGTTATTAAACATATACCAGTTCCTTTTAGTATGATGTCTAAGATGATTAATAGACAAATAGCAGATTTAAGAGAAAAGTATCGTCAGGAAAAAGATCAGACAGCTAAAGAGAAGATTAGACAAGATGCTGAGAGCTTAGAGTACTTTGTATCAATGCTTGCATCAAGTCAATCTAAAATCTTTGATTTTCAAATGCATATTATGATTACGGCTGATACTAAAGAAGAACTTGAACTTAAGAAAGTTAATGTTAAGAATTATTTAGATGCGATGGAGTTACGTGCTATTTCTCTTCGTTTTGAACAAGAAAAAGTATTAAAGAGTATTTTACCAATCTTTCCATCACAAGATATTGAACAAAGAATTGGAACTCCTATTCCATCTCCAACTATTGCAGCGATGTATCCATTTATCTTTGATAGTATAAAAGATCCTGGATTATCTGTTTTACTTGGAGTTGATTTCTCTGGTGGTGTTATCTTATTTAATCAGTTCTTATATCAGATAAGAAAAGAAAATAATAGAAATAATGCTAATATGATAATACTTGGTACTTCTGGTAGTGGTAAGAGTACGGCTGCTAAATTAGTACTTAGAAGTCATATTAGAAATGGTTGTCAGATAGTGGCAATTGATCCGGAAAATGAACTTGAAGAAATTACAAGAACTTTTGGTGGAGATACAGTTGATATCGGTAAAGGTGGACAATTTGGTATGATTAATCCCCTTGAAGTTATTATTGATGCGGATGAAGAAGAAATTAAACAAGGACTTGGTTATACTGTTTTAACAAGAACTTTACAATCATTAAAAGCTTTTATGAGGTATTATGATCCATCAATTACAGAAGATGTTCTTACTATGTTTAGTGAAGTAGTACAAGATACTTATAAGCGATTTGGAATTGATTTTGATACTGATTTTTCTCATTTTACTAGTAATGATTATCCAACATTTACTGATGTATATGCAACTATTAAAGGACGTATCTTATCAATGCCTGAACAAACACATGAAAAAGATATCTTACAAAGATTACAATTAAAAGTTAAACCATTAGTAACAGAACTTAAATTCTATTTTGATGGTAAGACTACTATTCGAAAAGATAGTGACTTCATGGTATTTAACATTAAAGAATTAATGAACTCTGAAGGTAATACTAAGAATGCTTTATTCTTTAATATCTTACGTTTTGCTTGGGGTTTATGTCTTGATACTAGTGTAAATACTGTACTAATGGTTGATGAAGCTCATGTATTATTAGGTGCTAATAACGAGTTAGGAGCTGACTTTTTAGCACAAGTACAACGTCGTGCTAGAAAGTATAATACTGGTACAATAATTATTACCCAACAACCAAGTGATTTTTCAGATAGAGCAGTTATTACTCAAGGTAAAGCTATTTTTGATAACTCATCATATTATCTTGTTATGGGATTAAAGAAACAAGCTGTTGATGATTTATCACTATTAATTGATTTAAATGATAATGAACGAGATAGTATTAAAAGATACTCACAAGGTGAAGCATTGTTTGTCTGTGGAAATAGACGAATGCGAATAAATGTTGTTGTTACCAAAGAAGAGTTAGAGTCATTTGGTGATGGCGGAGGTTTTTAATATAAGAAGTTAGGTGGTGAAAAAGATGAACCAAAACGATGGACAAAATAAATTAGGTAATAATAATCCTAATCAAGGTGTGCCAAATAATCAAAATGGTTCATCTTTTAATGTTCCTAAGCATGATGCTCCACGTGCGGCTCATTCTAATGGATCTTTCCAAGATAGTTTAAATAGAAAACCAGTAAGAATGGATAATGATAGTCCAAGTTCAACTTTAAATAGAATGAAGGATGCGGCTAAAAATAAGATGATTGATGCTATTCCCGGTGGTAGACAGATTAAGAATGCTATGGATATGGGAAAAAGAGCTAATAATGCACTACAGAACATAAGGGCTAAAAAAGGTCCACAGTTACCTCCAAATAGATCAAAAGATAATGCTGATACTGGTTCAGGAAATAATAATTCTAAACCTAGTAGTGGTTTAGATAATAACAATGATAGTATGAGTAATAAGGCTCCTTCATTTTTACCGAAAAAACCTAAATTTTTGGATAATGATGATGATAATGAAAACGAAGACCAAGATACTAGTGAAAACCAAGGTGGTTTGTCTGCCTTACGTGGGAGAAATAGAAAATCAAATGGTGATAGCTTATCCTATTTGGCTAGTGCTTTTCTTAAAATGACTCCTATTACTAAATTAGCATTAATAGTTGCTATATCTTTACTTCCTTTAATTATCTTTTTTACAGCTTTATCACCTTTACTAATCTTTAATAGTACAGGTCCGATAGGTATTGCTGATAATAATGAAAGTTATAAGACAACAGAGGAAGAGAAAAAATTTCAAGAACGTATTCAAGAAGTTAAAGATGAATATAGCGAAGATGGTAAAAGTTTTGAAGCTAAGTATATAGGTGCTGTTTATACGATACTTTCTAATTATGGAAAAGGGTATACTTATAAAAAAATGACTAAATCAAAGATTAGGGAAATAGCAGATTTAATGTTTGATGAAAATGGTAGTTTTAGTGAAGATACTTTTAAAGAAAATTTACAAAATAGTTATTTTCCAGATAAGATACCGGGAAAAAGTGAAGAAACTTATAAACGATATGTTGAGGATATGTTTGATATCTTAAAGTATTATGATGATAATAAAAATAGAAACAAAACTACATCAACTGGTACTACTGGCGATGTTTGTACATATGACATAAAAGGAATTAATACAGAGCAGTATGGTACGGGTATTAAAAATAAGAATATTAATGCTACTGATATAAAAGTAAGACTTATGTCAGCAGGGGGCATGTGTGATGGTACCTATGGTCAACCAATTGAAGGGGAAGAGTTAGTACCACTTGAAAAGTATATTTTAGGTGTTAGTTATGCTGAAAATGGCAATGCGCCAGAGGAAGCTTTTAAAGTTCAATTGATAGCTGCTAGAAGCTTTGTTTTGTCAGTTGCTGAGGCTTCTGGTAATGCTGGTGGAAAAAAATTTGCAGAAGAAGACGGACAGTGGATTTTACAAATAACTAACTGTGTTACAGATCAAGTGTATTGTGATCCAGATGAAGGATGTAGTAAGAATGGTCCTGCTAACAATCAATATTTGGTTGTTCATAGTGGGATGAAAGCATCTACTCAATATAAGCCGGCAATGCCTGAAAATGATCCGCGAAGACAGTGGGCTAGTGAAGTAGCTGGTAAAGTTGCCCTTGATAGTTCTGGAAGATTATATTTAACTGGTTTTAAACATTCAAATCAAACAGCATGGAATACCATGGCTAATCAAGGCATGGATTATACGCAAATAATTCTAAAAAATTATCCTGGAGTTGCTTCTATTAGTGATAGTGATTGTACTGATAATTCTACTGGTGATGGTAGTTCTGCTGGTAGTTATGTAGGCTGGAAACAAACTGACTCTAGATGGAAAGATGTAGTATTAGGTGGAGGAACTGATAGTTCTAGGTCAATTGGTAATATTGGATGTCTTGCTACTAGTATTTCTATGTTAATTGCTAAGAGTGGGGCAATTGATGGTTTACCTACTGGTAATACTTTAAAAGGTAATTTTAATCCGGGTACTTTTGTAGAAGCGATGAATAAAGCTGGTGGTTTTGATTCAGGTGGAAACTTATATTGGGATAATGTAGGAAAAGTAGTTCCTAACTTTGTTTATGATTCTTCATCTAAACAAACGTTATCAGGTTTATCTAAAGATGATAAATTAAAAGCTATTAATAATAAAGTTAGTCAGTCTAATACATATTGTGTAGTAGAAGTTAAAGGTGGACAAGGTCAACACTGGGTTGCAATTGATAGTGTTAACGGCACAAATATTAAAATGTTAGATCCAGGTAGTAAAGCTACTAACTTGTGGAAAGAATATGACTATAAGAGAACATCTATGATTCAATGCTTTAAGAAAAAATAGAAAGGAAGATAAAACATGAATGAAAAAAAAACTAGATATTATGTATTATTATTTCTCTTAGCTAGTTATTTTGTAGTAATGTTTGTCTTCTTTCTTTATCCACATTTTAAAGATATGCATAATAAAACTTCAATTATTGTAAATACTGATGCTAAATGGTACTATGAGAATGGTAAATGGTATAATATGACTAGAACAAAACAATATAATTGGCAGGCTTTTGATATTTATCAATATGGAAAGTTCTTAGGTAACCATTATCTTCTATATAATGATAGATGGTATATCTTTGATAAAGATAGAAATCCTATAGATCAAGAAGGAGTTGATATCTTTGCTATTAAGACAAATCAAAAATATAAATATGGTGATTTTACTTTAGAAGAAGTAAATGAAAGTGATGAGAAATATATAAGAGAGGTATTAGATGATAATAATATCGTTACAATGGATTTTACTACTAAAAATGTAATTAATTTTGATTTAGATGGTGATAATAAACAAGAAAAGTTATTTATTATATCTAATGTGTTTACTACAGAAAGTCCAAAAGATGTATTTAATTTTGTCTTTATGGTTAAAGATAATAATATTTCTATGATTAAAAAGAATATAGAAACTTATGATAAAATGTACGATATGTGTCAAGCTTATGTTGCTTACTTAGTTGATTTAACAGGCAATGGTACTTATGAGATAATTACTGGTTGTGGTTATTATAGTGATAAGAAGCAATGTATAGAAATGTATCAGTTAAAAGATAAAAAATATCAAAAAATAATATCTTGTGATGATAAGTAAAGACATTATTAAGTTTAGGTGTTATAATTTAGATGGTTGAATATTTTCTTGTTTTACGTTATAATATGTTTCAAAAAAAGAAAGAAGGGTTTTCATGAAATTAAAATTTCGAGCTGATAAAGATGATTTAATTATATTTGGTGTCTTTGCTATATTTTTATTATATATTATTGCTATTGGAATAGTTAATTTACATACACTTACTACAGAAGGAGTATTTAGTGGTTTTAATCCATTTCCTGCTTTTACACCTCAGTTTTTATGGATGACAGTTTTAATTTATGTAGTTGCTTTAATAGGTATGTTTGCTAGTGTTAAATCTTATTTCTTTGAAATGGAAAAAGGATTTGGTATTACTACTGAGAAGAAGGATAAGGGTTATTCTAGATGGGCTAAGGATAAAGAAATTCAACAAGAACTTACCATGGTTCCTTTACAAGCAGAAACAGCTAGTGCTGGTGGAGTTCCTTTAATTCTTAAAGAAAATGAAGCTTGGGTAGATGATGGTGAGTATCATACTTTAGTTATTGGTGCTACTGGTTCTGGTAAAACACAAACAGTAATTAAACCAACTGTTAAGTTACTTGCTAAGAATGGTGAATCCATGATTATTACTGACCCTAAAGGTGAAATTTATGAAAGTACTGCTTCTATGTTACGAGAGAAAGGTTATGATGTTCAAGTATTAAACTTTCGTAATCCACAAGCTGGTAGTGGTTGGAATCCTTTGACACTTCCATATCATATGTATAAGTCAGGTAATCAAGATAAGGCAATAGAGTTACTTGATGACTTAGCTTTAAATATTTTATATGACTCATCTAACGCTAATGCTGATCCATTCTGGGAAAAAACTAGTGCTGATTATTTCTCTGGTGTAGTACTTGGTTTATTTGAAGATGCTAAAGAAGAAGAAATTAACCTTAATAGTGTTAGTTTAATGACAACAGTTGGAGAAGAAAAGTTTGGATCTAGTACTTATATAAAAGAATACTTTGATGCTAAAGATCCAGCTAGTGCCGCTTCAATTAATGCTTCTAGTACGATATCTGCTCCAAGCGAGACAAAGGGAAGTATTTTATCAGTATTTAGACAGAAGATAAAACTTTTTGCTTCACGTGAAAATTTATCAGAAATGTTAAGCCATAGTGATATAGACCTAGCTGGTATTGGTAAGAGAAAAACAGCTTTATTTATTGTTATTCAAGATGAGAAGACAACCTATCATCCTCTTGTAACAATACTACTAAAACAGTGTTATGAGACATTAATTGATGTTGCTCAAGCAAATGGGGGAGCTCTTCCAGTTAGAACAAACTTCTTATTAGATGAGTTTGCCAATATGCCTAAATTAAAAGATATGACAACTATGATTACAGCTGCTCGTTCAAGACATATGCGTTTTACTATGATAATTCAAAACTATGCCCAATTAAATCAAGTATATGGTAAAGAAGAAGCAGAAACTATTCGTGGTAACTGTGGAAATATTATTTACTTAATTTCAGCAGAGCTTGCTGCTCTTGAAGAAATATCAAAGATGTGTGGTGAGGTTAAAAGTAAAAAAGATGATAAGACAGCCTCAACTCCGCTTGTTACTGTATCAGACTTACAAAGAATGAAACAGTTTGAAACTATTATTCTTCGTATGCGTAAACAACCGTTTAAGACTAAAATGACACCTGATTTTAAAATTAATTGGGGAAAGACTTATCCTAAGGCAGTTTTTACAGAAAGAGAAAAAGTTCCGGTTCAAACATTTGACATAAAAACATTTGTAAAAGAGCAGAAAAAGAAAAAATTACTTGATATGATGAACTCTACAGATATGGGAATGCCTAATGGTGATGGAGGTATGATGCCACCATTTTTACCACCTAATTTATTTGCTAAAAAAGAACCATCTCCATTTAATATGGAAAGTAGTTCTATTCCTAGTAAACCTCAAATTAATCAAGCTATTGAGCCAGTTGCTAAAAAGGAACCTGCTCCTAGTTTTGATGTAGATGAACTAGTTAAGAAAATAGATGCTAAGATAGCTGAACTTGAAAAAGAAGAAGCTTTAAATAAAGAAAAAGAAAAAATGAATAAAATGGAAGAAAAAGAAGAGACATTAGAAGAATCTCCTATAAAAGAAGTTACTACTAATAATGACATTAATTTAAATCTTGATGACAATGATAGTGATGATGATTTCTTTGATGATTTCTTTGATGAATAGGTGATAACATGTTTAATAAATTTAGAGATATAGGAAAAAAACTATCAACGGAGGAAAATAAAACTGATCAACCAGTTTCTGCTACTCCAACTTCTGATAAAGAAAAGGCAAGAAAAAAGCTTTTAAAAGTAGTAGGTATTATTTCTGGAATTTTAATATTAATTTTTCTATTAATTTTAATTGGAACAGTAATAATAGGAAGAAATTATACTTATGATAAGATAGAACAAGTTCTTAAAAATGCTGCTATTAAATATTATCAAGTTCAGGATGTGCTATTACCTTCTAAAGAGGGAGAAAAGAGTGAAGTTGATGATACTACATTAGCAAGTGATGATTATAAATTGATGAAACCACTTTCTAAACTTAAAAAGAATGTTTCATGTACTGGTAAAGTAGTTGTAGAGAAAGTAAATAATGAGTATATTTATACACCATATCTTGATTGTGGTAATTCATATAAGACAGAAGAATTATATAAGGCAGTAACTAGTAAAAATAAAACAGTTACTAGTGGTAATGGTTTATATGAAATGAATGGTGAACATGTTTTTAGAGGAGATAAAGTAAATAATTATGTTAAACTCTCTAAAGGACTATTTAGAATTGTAAAAATAACTAGTGATAATAAAATACTATTAATACCTGAATTTGAGGAATATTATTCTGATGTATGGGATGATAGATATAATGCAGATATGGGTTATAGCTCTGGCATTAATTCATATCGTCCTAGTAGGATGAGAGATATGCTAGCAAGTATTTATGCTGATAAGTTAAAAAGATTTAGTTTATTATCAGATAATGATCGTCAGAAATTGACTACATTTTCATTCTGTATAGGTAAAAGAAGTGCGGAAGAAGAAAATAATACAGGAGCAGTAGAATGTGCTGATTCTTTAGGTAACCAAATGATAGGTTTATTAACTGCTTCAGATTATATTAATGCTTCTATAGATGTTAATTGTAAGAATACTGTTTCTAAGTCTTGTCAAAATTATAACTACTTGAAAATAAAAAATACTGCTTGGTGGTTAGGAACTGCTCCTAGTTTTGATACTAATGATGTATATTATGTAAATGAAAGTGGTTACCTATTATATTCAAATGCTTCTAGTCTTAATATAATTAGACCAACTGTTATGTTAAATAATAATGTAATGATACAAAGTGGAAAAGGTACAGAAAGTGATCCATTCATTTTAAAATAATATTTATGGAAAGTCATATTTGTTTATGGCTTTTTTAGTATGAGAAAAGTTAAAATATTA
>OGOG01001033.1_pt1 | contig 29022 bp, 24 predicted proteins | sample 1552581 | NCBI WGS metagenome assembly OGOG01 (sample SAMEA2580152, study PRJEB22360) | human gut metagenome | biome: human gut; feature: human-associated habitat; material: faeces | place: Denmark | collected 2008/2010 | reverse complement strand
GGTATCATGCAATTAAAGCAGGCTGTCGGTATTATCATGGGTGCGAATATCGGTACAACAATTACGGCCAATCTTGCAGCTTTGACCGGAAATACGCAGGCACGGCGTGCAGCACTTGCGCATCTTTTATTTAATGTTTTTGGCGTAATTGTCGTGCTTTGTATTTTCCATCCTTTTACAAGGGCTGTAAGTTGGTTTGTTACAGATTTTATGAATCAGCATAACCCGGCAACACAAGTCGCTTTTGAATTGTCAGCCTTCCATACAGCGTTTAATATCTTCAATGTACTTCTACTTATATGGTTTGTAAAGGGCATAGAACGTGTGGTTTGTATATTGCTTCCGTTGAAAGACACCGACGAGGAATATCGCTTGCGCTATATTTCCAGAGGATTGCTTTCTACTGCAGAACTTTCAATTCTTGAAGCACGCAAAGAAATTCATCTGTTTGCTGAACGTACACACCGTATGTTTGGGATGGTGAGGGATCTTTTACATACTGAAAAGGATGATGACTTTAATAAATTGTTCAGCCGTGTAGAAAAGTATGAAAACATTAGTGATAATATGGAACTGGAAATAGCTAACTATCTAAATCAGGTGTCCGAAGGGCGGTTGAGTTCGGAAAGTAAGTTACAGATACGTGCCATGCTTCGCGAGGTGACTGAGATTGAAAGTATAGGTGACAGTTGCTATAATCTAGCACGTACTATTAATCGGAAACGGCAGACGAATCAAGACTTTACAGAGAAACAGTATGAGCATATCCACTTTATGATGAAGCTTACAAACGATGCTCTTGAACAGATGATTGTTGTCGTTGAGAAGCCCGAACATCACGGTGCAGATGTCAACAAATCGTTTAATATAGAAAATGAAATCAATAACTATCGTAACCAATTGAAGAATCAGAATATTCTGGATGTGAACAATAAAGAGTACGATTATCAGATGGGTGTTTATTATATGGATATTATTGCCGAATGTGAAAAACTTGGTGATTATATCGTAAATGTTGTCGAAGCGAGCAGTGATGTGAAAGAGAAGAAAGCATCCTGATCTGAATAAACGAAAAGGAGGCTGTCCTTAAGATTTTATAAATAAGCAATCACCCACGCTACTAAAATAGCTGTAGCGTGGGTGATTGTTTTAAAAGAGGAGTTTCAATGCTCCTTTTTTTCTATTTTTAATTTTTCAATTAATCGTCTTCATAGATCTCAAAATCTTCTTTCCCTACCCCGCAGAGTGGACAAACCCAATCCTCCGGAATATCTTCAAAAGCTGTGCCTGGTTCAATGCCACTATCTGGATCGCCTTTTTCGGGATCATAAATATAATCACAAACTGTGCAAATGTACTTCTTCATAATGTTTTATTTTTTTAATTGGTTATATTAATAATAACAAAATAGGGAGTTGTTTGTTCATTAATATCTATTTTTTTATAGCAGAAAAGTTGTACCTTTGCCTCCACACAATCAATAATATCAGGCAATTTGAAAGACTTATGAAAGTAGATGTTCTATTAATCGTTTTATGTTTGTTTTTTTTAATTGCTTTCCTTTATGAGAGAAGAAGGCGTATACATACACGTCTGGTTTTACAGAAAGAAACGGACGAGTTAAAGCGAACTAGTGATATTGCAGCGGCTATTCTTAAAAGTGTACATGCATTTGTACTGTTAATAGACAGAGATTTTACGGTGTTGAAAACAAATTATTACAGGCGTACCGGTACAAAGAAGGGGTCTAAAGAGAAAAAAGTCGGAGACTTATTGCAATGCCGGAATGCACAATCTGTCGCAGGTGGATGTGGAATGCATGAGTTATGTGTATCCTGTCCTGTTCGTAAAGCTATCACGCAAGCTTTTACCGATGAAAAGAATTTCACTGATCTGGAGACTACTATGAATTTATGTATATCCGATAATGAATCGATTGAATGTAATGTATTGGTTTCCGGCAATTATCTTTCTCTGGATGGAGAAGATTGTATGGTACTTACTGTACACGATGTAACTGATCTGAAAAGAGCCGAGCGTGTTTGAGAGAAAGCATGACAATTGATTAATACTATTCTGATGACGGATGATTTATATTTCTAATGATAGTCGATTTGTAGAGGCTTTTAAAGATAAAGTGGATTAATAATAAGAGAGTTACAAAATAAATGTAGTATTAAAAAGGATACTAAATCTAGTTTTGTAGATGTAAATTGTTCCCTTGAAACTCATAGTTTATGCTTTGGTTTTCTTAAATTTGGTGAAGAAAAATATGTTGTATTTAATACCCAAATGCTATGAGATCAAGATTATTACTTCTAATGGCAGGCATATTCTTTACTGCCCTTCTTTTTACTGAAAACCTTTCAGCGGAAAATGATCCGGTCGTAACCAAAGCAACGGTGAACGCCTACGTTCTGTCACTTAATGACGACCCTGGCATCTTTCTGTTCGATTTGAAAAATCCTGGTAACTTGGAAATGAAGTTTCCTCTTGAAGCTAACGAGATTGCCAGTGCAGGAACTTATGCTAATGGCAAATATTATGCAATGATTCTTACTAAAGACCAAAAGCCTATAGGTTTGTTTGCTTATGATTTGCAAACCGGCTTACGGACATTGGTGAATGACATGTCGGACGCGGTTTCGTTTTTTATAGACATGACATATGATTATACCACTTCGTCGCTCTATGCTTTATGGTATGATTATCCGAATACGACACTGTTACGTGTAAATACCGAAGATGGATCACCAACATTGATCAATATTTATCAAAATAAAGGACTCTATGCCATAGCGGCTGACATAACAGGGCAGCTTTATGTTACTTCATCTAATGGATATGTTTATTCCATAGATAAAACAAATAACGAACTAGTGGAACTGTTCTCTACTGAAATTTATGGTAGCGGCTTTCAAAGCATGGATTTCGATTTGAACAGCGGGCGGTTGTATTGGATAATTCATCGATATGGTAATCCGTTGTTTTACGAAATAGATCTGGCTCAACAGAGCATTCAACCGATGAATAATTTCCCATCCGGTTATCAAATGGGTGGTTTACATACGGCATTTACGAATGCTGTTTCGGAGAGTCCTGCTGCGATTGATAACTTGTCTGCCCAATATGGTGAAGATTTCTTGTCAACATTGAAATGGACAAATCCGACTTTGACTCTTGCGGGAGAAGCATTGCCTGATTTGTTGTATGCAGAAGTATATCGAAACGATACTTTGGTGGACAAATTAACTAACGTTTCCAAAGGAGGGACTTCGGAATGGACAGATTTATCTGCTCCTAATAAAATTAATAAATATAAGATAATCACTTATACATCTGATGGTAAAGAAGGATTTCCGGCATGGATATCTTCTTTCTCAGGGCAAGATGTTCCCGGCAATCCGACCAATGTTGAAGTATCAAAGCTCAGTGAAACGAGTGCTTCTATCACTTGGGAAGCTCCTACTAACGGACTACATGACTGCTGGTTTGATCGGGAAACGTTGACTTACAAAATAGTCCGCCAGCCCGATAATACAGTTCTGGCTGAACAATTGTCGGCCACAACCTATACTGATGAAAATGTTACGGAATATTCAAACTATACGTATCAAATTATAGCCCTTAATGCTCATGGTGAAGGAGGAAGTGCTTTATCATCTACCGTTTCGTTGGGAGAGAGTATTCATCTTCCTTTTACTTCTACTTTTCTGACGGAAGAAGACTTTAACCTGTGGAGTGTTTATAACAGGGATGATACAGAAGCCAGTTGGTCTTTCGGACAGACGTATAAAGGAGAAGGATGTGCTACCTCCTCATCCTATGTCACACCTTTCACAACTGTCGATAACTGGTTGGTATCTCCTCCTTTATATCTGGAAAAGGGAATTAGGTATGAATTGTCTTTTAAAGCATATACCGCCTATTATAATAGTGAAACGTTCAGAATAACTCTTGGAACAGCGCCTGATCCGGAAGCCCAAACTATTATTGTCAAAGATTTGTCTGTTAAAAACTACTATGGTGAATCTGTAACTATTATTTTACCTGAACAAGAAGAGGATGGGAACTATTATTTAGGTATCCAACATTATGCCGAAGTAAGTAACTGCATGATGTTACAAGTCAATAACCTGCAACTTAAAGAACAAGATAAAGGAAGTGTGAACGGAACGATTACCACAGCCACAGGTCCTATTGCAAATGTTACGATTACTTTAAACGGTGACAGGACTTATACGGGTAAGACGGATGCTGATGGAAAATATGATATTAAAGAGGTCATTCAAGGAGAATATGTGTTGAAAGCAAGTGTTTTGGGATATGAAGAGTGGGAAGAAAATATAACTGTAACTCCAGAAGTGGCTTTGAATAAAGATATTACTTTGGAAACGTTGCCACAGTATAAAGTACAAGGAGTTGTGAATGATAGTAAGGGAAATCCTGTCAGTGGGGCAACGATAATTCTATCAGGGTATAATTATTATCGTACCTCTACGGATGGAGACGGAGCATTCAAATTTGATCAAGTGTACCAGAGCCGTGAATATAAATTGGAGATAAAAAAGAATAACTTCGAATCGAAGAGTAATTCATTGATAGTGGAAAGTGATGTACAATATGATCCGGTTCAATTAGTATATAAGAATTTGTCCCCGTATACGATAGAAGCAACAATGACTCAGGAAGGACAAGACGAATCGGTTGTGATTAGCTGGAATCGTCCTGTCGATCTGACAGCATATGCTTATGACAATGACCAGCCTTCTACGCCTATCGGTTATGACATAGGAAGAGAAACACATATTTTGGGTGCCGTCTACCGGGAGGCTACTACACTTTACCGTATTAAATGGTATACCATGAGCCATGATGAAAAGAAACCTTTTGTACATGTTTATATCATTGATCTCGATGAACAGGGTAATCCAACGGGAGAAATGCTTTTCTCACAAAAGGAAGTGCCGACCGAAGACGACCAGTGGACTACATTCGAATTACCCGAACGGGTCAGCGCGCCACGCGGTTTTATGATTGCACTCAGCGGAGAGGGCAATATTAACCTTGCTAAAGACGATAATCCCGAAATAGTAGGTGGTAAGACACAGTGTTATAGCACAAATTATGCGTTCCCTGATGGATATACGTATTTTGAAGATGCAAAATGGACGGGGGCTTTAATGCTACGTGCCGAGGGAGAGGCGATTGAGAAAGAAGAACATCCTATTAATGTTACTTATAACCTGTGGAGGCTTGCACAAGAAGATAAGGACCATCCGGATAAGTGGACACAAGTTGTTTCCGGTACAACCGACCGGACTTTGAAAGATAATTCGTTCCATGCATTGCCTATGAATACTTATTTATATGCAGTTTCAGCTTCTTACCCGGTGGACAATCTCGTTTCTGAGAAAGTATTTTCAAACCCTGTTTATCACCAGCAGTTCACAGACGTTACGTTTAATATAAACACTAATTCCGTTCCGGAAGATGCTGAAGGGGCTTTAATCAAGCTGGATGATGTGCGGGGGAACCATTATCAAATAACTGTAACCGATGGTAAAGCCTCCTTGCCACATATCTGGAAAGGAATCTACACCTTGACTTTAACCCAAGCCGGATTTGAGCAACAGGTAGTATCTGTAGATTTAAGTGCGGAGAGTGAATATGAATTATCTTATACTTTGGTTCAGATCATTGCACCGGTAAGTAACCTTGATATCCTGCCCACGGAACAAAAAACGGAATGGAAATTGATGTGGGATTTATTTGGAAATATTGAAGACGGATTTGAGAGTGAAGCCTATGAAGACTTTGAAATTAATCCCGTTGGAAATACCGGTTGGCAATATATTGACAACGATGGTTTGGAGACTTATGGATTTGGCGCAACGACCTTCCCGAATATGCGTGCAAAGATGGCTGCCATTCTATTCAATTCGAATACAACGGAACCTCCATTGGCTATTCATACGGCTCATTCAGGCGATCGTGCCCTGGCGTTCTTTGCAGCAAGGGAAACAGAAGATGAATCGGGAAATATCGTTCTGCACACAAGCGATGATTATCTGATCTCACCGGAATTGAATTTTCACAAGGATTTCACCTTTAGTTTCTATGCAAGAAGTTACAATGACGAGAATGGATTGGAAAGAATACGTGTGGGCTATTCTACAACCGATACCCAATTGAATAGTTTCACTTATATTGATAAAGAACTGATCAGTGTACCCACGGAATATACAAAATATACATATGTCATTCCGAAAGAAGCTAAATATGTGGTATTGAACAGTTCTTCGCCGAGCGCATTCATTCTTTTGGTAGATGACATTTTTATTGGGACAGATCAGGTAACTTCTACGGAAGAACCGGGATACGGTACATTCGATGGCTATAAGGTGTATGTAGATAATGTCTGTGTAGCCACGACTCAGGAAAATAATATCTTATTGACCGGATTGACAAACGGTGATCATACGGCATCTGTCACCAAAGTGTATAAAACAGGTGAATCCGCCCCATTGTCTATTGACTTTCATGTGGACAATCCGGATGGCATCAATGAAGTGAACTCCGATTTCGGTATCTACGTGATTCCGGAGAATAAGCTGATTCTTCAAGGTGCTTATAAGCAAATGAAACTGTTCACCGCAACCGGCACGTGCATGATGGTTACAGATGATGTTCTGCCTGAGACAGACTTGAATCATTTGGATAAAGGAGTTTACATCATTTCAGTCATGACGGTGGAAAACCGGAATATAGTGCGTAAGATTGTACTAAAATAGGCGCATAATCCTTATTGCAAAGGTTTTCATTTGTTCTTTTTTGCTATATTTGTCGCACTAAGAAGATATGAATGAAAACACGTATACTATTCCTGTTCCTTGCCTGCATTTGGCAGGGAACAGGACTTTTGGCAAAAGAAGACGAGAATGTTGAATCGATACTTCAACAAGCTTATGATCTGGATACCTCTCATCCGGAGGAGGCTATTGAAAAGGCAAAACAAGCGTATGAAATAGGAAAAGGCATCAATGATGCAGTAATCTGTTCTCGTGCGCTTTCTTTTTATGCCCGGATCACGATGTTCGAGGGAGACCATGAATTAGGACTGAGGCTTTATCTGAATGCGTTGAATTTTTGTCCGCCGGATTCAATATCTATTCTTGCTGACATATACAGTGGGATCGGATGGGGATATACGGAACTGGACGATAGGGAAAAGGCTTTGGATTATATTGATAAGAGTTTGCGGATTTATCAAAAACAAGCTGATACAATCGGTGTTGCCATCTCTTATAATTATAAAGGATTCATTTATTATCGCGGGAGCCAGTATGACCGGGCTGATCATTTCTTCCATCTTGCCTTGGATATATTCAGGAAGCAGGATAACCAACGCAATATCGCTGCGGTGATCAACAATCTTTGTATGTCTCCGGGCAACAGTGATGAAAAGGTGAAGCTTATCCAGGAAGCCATTTCGATAAACCAGTCTCTTGGTAACATGTGGTCTATCGGGGAGAATTATAACAATCTGGGGAAACAGTATTACTATCTGCACCGCTATGACGATGGACTGTTGGCATTGGAACGGGCGAAAGAATATGCACAGAGGGCGAAAGCGAAAAATCTTCTGTTGGAGAATTATCAGTTGCGTTCGCTTATCTATGCTGCCCAAAAAGATTATCCGATGGCATTCAATGCCGCCCAAAAACAGATAGAACTCGATAAAGAAATTCGTTCAGAGAAAAACATCCGGGACATGGAACGTTACATCTCCAATCAGGAGTTGTTGAAGCTCAAACAGGAGTATGAATTGCAACAGAAAAAGCATGACCTTGCCATCCTGCAAAAGAACTGGATCATTACGGTGATTGTCCTGTTGCTTTGCCTTTTATTGTTCTTTATGCGTTTCAGGTGGTTTAAGAAAAAGAAAGAGATGGAGCTTATTGCCCGGCAATATGAACTGGAACAATCACAGTGCCGGATCATGGAACTGGAAATAAAGAAAAAGGAGGAGACTATCGGCAGCATAGATAATGAATTGCAAGCTGCCAAAGAAAAACTGGGGTATATGTTGCTGTTCTTAAGGAGCCGTAACGAATTGCTTGAAAAGATACGCAACATGATCAGGGAAACTTACAAAATGGAGCCGTTCGAGCAACTTACCCATCTGAAAAAGGTGAATACTTTCATTGCCCAGTACCAGATGGAAGAGCAACAAGATGAGCTAGCCCTTCAGATAGAGGAACAGAACAGGGATTTCTCTAAACGACTGGAAGAGCAATTCCCCTGTATTACTGCCAGTGAAATGAACCTTGCCGTATTGCTGAGGATGAACCTTTCTTCAAAAGAAATAGCTTTGATAACCGGAAACTCCGTTAAAACCATCAGCATGACCCGTCACCGCTTGAGGAAGCATATCGGATTGAAACCGGAAGAAGATATTGTTCTTTTTTTGCAAAGAATTTAGGGATCGTTTCTTAAACTATTTTCTTTTATGCCGGGGCATTGTCCGGAACGTTGCATAGGCTTTAGGGAGGCATTCGACGGAAACACCTTAAAAAAAACTAATAAACATTCTATCCCGATTTAATGTTGTACTTTTGCAATCCTAACTTAACGCATGTATCTGAATGACTGCAAAAAAAGATGATTATTATCATTTAGGCCTTACAGATAGTGAGGTCTTGAAAAGTAGAGAAAAGTATGGGGTTAACCTGCTTACCCCTCCCAAACGTACCTCCCTGTGGAAACTGTATTTGGAAAAGTTTGAAGATCCCGTGGTGCGTGTGTTACTTATTGCAGCTGTTTTCTCATTTATTATTTCTGTCATTGAAAATGAGTATGCCGAAACTATCGGCATCATTGCGGCTATTTTGCTGGCTACGGGAATCGGTTTCTATTTTGAATATGACGCAAGCAAGAAGTTTGACTTATTGAACGCAGTCAATGAGGAAACACTTGTCAAAGTGATCCGTAACGGCAAGATTCAGGAGATTCCCAGAAAGGACATCGTGGTAGGCGATATTGTGGTACTTGAAACGGGTGAGGAAATTCCCGCTGATGGAGAGCTGATAGAAGCCATCTCCCTGCAAGTCAACGAGTCGAACCTTACGGGAGAGCCTGTAATAAACAAGACGATCATCGAAGCCGATTTTGATGAGGAAGCCACTTATGCTTCCAATAAAGTGATGCGTGGAACAACGGTGGTCGATGGGCATGGAATGATGAAAGTACTCCGCGTGGGAGATGATACCGAGATCGGTAAAGTGGCACGGCAGAGTACGGAACAAAGCGGCGAACCTACACCGCTGAACATACAACTTACCCGCCTCGCCAAGTTGATTGGCAAGATCGGTTTTGCCGTGGCAGGTGCCACCTTTGTCATTTTTGTATCCAAGGACCTTTATCATTATATCTCTGCAAATGAAATAACCGGCTGGCACAATTATATGGCTATCGCACAGATTGTCCTGAAATATTTTATGATGGCTGTTACCTTGATCGTAGTAGCTGTCCCCGAAGGACTTCCGATGAGCGTCACGCTGAGTCTGGCTTTGAATATGCGCCGTATGCTTTCCACCAACAACCTTGTACGAAAGATGCATGCTTGTGAAACGATGGGAGCGATCACGGTCATTTGCACGGATAAAACCGGTACGCTGACTCAGAATCTGATGCAGGTGCATGAACCTGACTTTTACGGACTGAAAGAAGGGGGCAAACTTTCCGATGATGAGTTGAGCAAACTTGTGATGGAGGGGATCAGTGCCAATTCTACCGCTTTTCTTGAAGAGACAGCCGAGGGTGAGAAGCCGAAAGGGGTGGGCAATCCTACGGAAGTAGCTTTATTGTTATGGCTGAACGGACAACATAAGGATTACTTGGAATTGCGCGAGCAAGCTAGCGTGCTTGATCAGTTGACATTCTCCACCGAGCGTAAATATATGGCTACATTGGTGCAGTCGCCCCTGATCGGAAAGAAAGTGCTTTATGTAAAGGGCGCTCCGGAGATTGTTCTCGGCAAATGCAAGGAGGTGATACTGGATGGCAGAAAGGTGGAGGCGAACGAATACCGTCCCACGGTGGAGGTCCAGTTGCAGGAGTACCAGAATATGGCAATGCGTACCTTGGGATTTGCCTACAAAATAGTCGATGCCGATGCTCCGGATGATTGTGTGGCATTGGTTGCCGAAAATGATTTGAATTTCCTGGGAGTGGTTGCCATCTCCGATCCTATTCGCCCGGACGTCCCTGCCGCAGTAGCAAAATGCCAGTCCGCAGGCATCGGCATTAAGATTGTCACGGGAGATACTCCCGGCACAGCCACGGAAATAGCCCGCCAGATCGGACTATGGAAACCGGAAGATACGGAACGAAACCGCATCACCGGTACTGCCTTTGCCGAGTTGACGGATGCCGAGGCTTTGGACAGGGTGATGGACTTGAAAATCATGTCGCGCGCCCGTCCTACCGACAAACAACGTCTGGTGCAATTGCTCCAGCAGAAAGGAGCCGTAGTTGCCGTCACAGGGGATGGGACGAACGATGCCCCGGCTTTGAATCATGCACAGGTCGGCCTGTCGATGGGTACCGGCACATCGGTTGCGAAAGAGGCGAGCGATATCACCCTGTTGGATGATTCTTTCAATAGCATCGGTACGGCTGTGATGTGGGGCCGATCCTTATATAAGAATATCCAACGGTTCATTGTGTTCCAGTTGACCATCAATTTCGTAGCACTCTTTATCGTGTTGCTGGGATCGTTCATCGGCACAGAATTGCCCCTGACCGTTACTCAAATGTTATGGGTCAACCTGATTATGGATACCTTTGCTGCGCTGGCACTTGCTTCGATCCCACCCAGCGAGGGCGTGATGAAAGAGAAACCGCGCCGCAGTACGGACTTCATCATCACCCCATCGATGAGGCGTGATATATTAGGTGTCGGTACGGTCTTTTTAGTGGTGTTAATGGGTATGATATACTATTTTACAAATGCAGAAGGGGGTATGACGGTGGAGCGTCTCACAGTTTTCTTTACCTTCTTTGTCATGCTGCAATTCTGGAATTTATTTAATGCCAGAGTTTTTGGGACTACCGATTCTGCATTTAAAGGAATTACGAAGTCTTACGGGATGGAGTTGGTCGTGCTTGCCATACTTGGCGGTCAATTTCTGATCGTAGAGTTCGGTGGGGCGGTGTTCCGTACCGTTCCTCTAGGTTGGCAGACGTGGCTGGCGATCATCGGTATTTCATCCCTCGTCTTGTGGGTGGGGGAAATCATCCGTTTCGTTCAGCGTTTAATAAATAAGAAAAGATGATTGCTAAAGGGATAAAAAACCTTCTTATTGATTTCGGAGGCGTGTTGATTGATCTCGACCGTCCTCGTTGCATAGAGAATTTCAGAAAACTAGGAATACAAAATGTGGATGAATTGCTGAATGTATATCATCAGCAAGGCATTTTCATGCAACAGGAGAAAGGGTTGGTTTCCGCTGCCGAGTTCCGCGACAACATCCGGGAGATGGCGGGAAAGTCGTTGACCGACCAGCAGATTGACAGGGCATGGAACAGCTTTCTGGTTGGTATTCCCACCTCCAAGCTCGACTTGCTATTGAAATTGCGTGAAAAGTATGTGGTCTATTTGTTGAGCAATACGAATGAAATTCATTGGAAATGGTCGTGCAAGCACGCTTTCCCATACCGGGGTTTCCGGGTGGAAGATTATTTTGAGAAGATATACCTTTCATATGAGATGAAGATGGTGAAGCCGGATGCGGAAATATTTGAAACGGTGCTGGCAGATGCGGGCATCGAACCCGGAGAGACATTTTTCATAGACGATTCCGTAGCCAACTGCCAAACGGCAAAGTCATTGGGCATAGCTACGTATACCCCGCAGCCCGGGGAAGACTGGAGTCATCTGTTTCATTTTAAAAGATAAGTTCATCCATGCAGATCATTCGTAACATATCGGAAGCATTGCCCGAAGCCTGTGTAGCAACTATCGGTTTCTTTGACGGGGTACATATGGGGCATCGTTTTCTTATCGATCAGGTAAAGGAAGTGGCGGTGGCTCAAGGGGTACGGTCTGCACTGATTACCTTTCCCGTTCATCCCCGTAAGGTGATAAGCAAGGATTTCCGTCCGGAGCTGCTTACTACGGAAGCTGAGAAATTGACCTTGCTGGCTGAAACAGGGGTCGATTATTGTATAATGCTTGATTTCACTCCTGAGATTGCGCGGTTGACGGCACGGGAATTCATGACGGATATACTGAAAGAGCGTTATAATGTGCAATCCCTTGTCATAGGTTATGACCATCGTTTCGGGCACAATCGCAGTGAAGGGTTTGAGGATTATTGCCGTTATGGTAAGTCCATCGGCATGGAAGTCATCCGTGCCCATGCACGTACTTTCGATGGCATCCATGTCAGCTCTTCTCTTATCCGTGATTGTCTTCATAAGGGTGACGTGCAAATGGCGGATCTTTGCCTGGGCTATGATTATTTTTTGGATGGGATCGTGGTAGGAGGTTATCAGGTAGGGCGCAAGATCGGTTTTCCAACTGCCAACCTAGGGGTGGATGATCCTGAAAAGTTAGTTCCTGCGGATGGAGTGTATGCCGTACATGTGAGTTTTGACGGAAATGTATATGACGGGATGTTGAACATCGGACACCGTCCTACCTTGAATAATGGCGATAATCGCAGCATCGAGGTGAACATCCTTCATTTCAATGCCGATATATATAATAAGTATATACGCATCTCTTTTGTGAAGTATCTTCGTCCCGAATTAAAATTTGATGGAATAGAAGGTTTGATTTCGCAACTGTTTAAAGATCAGGAAGAGGTGGAACGGCTGTTTGCCAAAAGATAATCCTTTTCTAAAGGGATTTTAATTCCTTACCAATCTTATTGCCTCTTCTTTTCTCTTATCCCATGATCAAGGTTAATATATTATCATACAAGTGCTTATTACTGCAGTCATATTGCATCACTTTTGCATCATCACTGCAAAGGGGGTGCAGCACCGCTGTATCAGCATTGCAGTAGTACTGCATCAGCGTTGCAGTGTTACTGCAAAGGCATTGCAGTGATGCTGCAAAAGCAATGCATTGGCATGGCTAAGCTAATACACCGTGCGTTTCTTCGAGTTTCTATGAATCCCGAAATATAGAGTTCCAAATAGATGGCTTCTATAAACGAAGCCCTTCTGGAACAAATAGCTTGAATATTCTTATGAGAAACGTTTGGATTCGCTTTTAGTATACTCTCATTCTTCTGTTGGAAAATAGTTTTTCCGGCTTTTATTCTTCCCTTGATATTATGCTGTTAAGCATCTTTTCTCTCTTTTTTATCGAAAAAAGAGAAGAAAATATCGAATTACATGATTATTTTATTGTTATTCGATAAATATTTATCGAAAAGCTTTGGCGATTAGAAAATAATATCTTTCTTTGCATATCGAAAAACGATAAATAATCATTGAATAACAATTTAAAAAAGATAGTCGTATGAAAAAGTCATTTATGAGCATTTCGATGTTGATCGTATCAATCTCGATGTTAGCCCTGTTTTTGTGTTCAACTGTTGCCAATGCGCAGTCCTCTTCTAAGTATGTATATAACAAGGACGGTAATACTGAATTTGTTTATACAGTGGACGAAACCGGCAGGTATCTGACTCCGAAGCTGAAATATGAATATGCCAAGGATGATAAAAACAATTCCATCCAGAAAAAGGCATACCGCTGGAATGCCGGCGAAAGGAAATGGATGCCTTATTATCTAACTACTCTTTCCGAGGTAGGGAATGATTCGGTAGTGGAATATGCCGCATGGGACAGTAAATCTCAGACCTACTCCCTGAATTTTCAAAAAGCTGTTTATAACAAAGGATTAGAGAATGATGTCCTCTCTTATGAATCTTATAAGTGGAACCGGAAAATTGGTAATTGGGAGATTGACCAACATTTCCTTTTGGAAGATTACCTTGCCGGGAACACTGATAGTATGAATTAAAACATTTATCTTTGTAATCCTTTTAACATCAACATCAGTTAAGAATGAAAACTGCCATACAATTAGTATTGATATATTTTGGAATTTTGCAGATCATTGCACCTATCCTGGTAACAATTCCGTGCGTCATTTATATGATAGCAACCACCGGAACTGTTGACCGTGAGGCATTGATGCAGATGATTATCATTCCGGCCCAATTGACCGGTATCCTGTTGATGGCGGTTTACCTGTGGAAAGACGGATATATTAGTAAGGAACGGGTCACATGGACTATCGTATCTCCTTCCTACATGGGGTTGAGCGTACTTATTCTTTTTGCAGCCGTTGCTTTAATCTCCATTTTAATGTCCTATGTTACGTGGCTACCCAATATAATGGAGAATGTGTTTGATATCTTACAATCCGGTTGGACCGGTATACTGACCATTGCCGTGATTGGCCCGGTTTTGGAAGAATTATTGTTTCGCGGAGCCATTACGAAAGCGCTTCTTCAGAAGTACGATCCGAAAAAAGCAATTCTCATTTCTGCGTTCTTCTTTGGAATATTTCATATCAATCCGGCTCAGGTTGTTCCCGCATTTTTGTTGGGAATCCTGTTTGCATGGGTTTATTATAAGACAGCCAGTTTGGTTCCATGCATTCTGATGCATGTCCTGAACAATGGTTTTTCGGTCTATATCAACATGAAATATCCCGATGCGGAAGATGTGAATACGATTGTAGGTATACCGGGGCAGTTGCTGATTGTCGCCATAAGTACTGTGGTATTGGTGCTTTGCTACCAACTGATGAAACGGACAACGATAGCATATTCTTGGAAAAAAGGAGAGAATGTAGAAGTAGTAACTAATAATGATTGACCAATCCATGAAAAGAAGATTGAATATACTCTGTTTGCTAGTGATGTTAGTGTTTTGCTATTCAGTATTTGAATCTGCTTATTATTTTGGCAATGCATTTATGGCAGGATTTCAAGCTGGGATGAATTCGGTAAGCGATAAAGATAAAAAGGAATTAGCTTGGATAAGTAACATAAGATCTGTTGCCTTATTCCCTGATGATTTTACCGAACGGACGGATTCAGTGTTCAATGAGAAGTCCGGTGAATACGTACCGGCTATCTATGGGAAAATGCTTGTAGGCGTAGAGACCCCTGTTAACATTTGGTTGAAATTTCTCACCATGTTATTCAACACTATAGGTATCTTTTCGATGATTCTTTCGGTTATATTTTTCTTTTGGCTGATTGTTGCCATCAATAAGTCCGATATCTTCAATTGGAAGAATGTTCACCGGCTTCGCTGGCTGGGAGCTTTTTTAATCCTTAATTTCCTTTGTGAGGCTATACCTAATTATATTTCTATCTATGAATTGTCCGGTGTTTTTTCGATTCCCGGTTATTCTCTGAACTTGTCTTGTCTTGTTTCTAAATTGACATTGGTACTGGGGCTTGTCTCGTTGGTAGTCGGTGAGGTGTTCGCTATTGGGTTAAAGATGAAAGAAGAACAAGAGTTGACGATTTAAAGGAGATTTTTGAATGAAAAAGATTAGTATTTTAGCTATTATAACATTATTGTTTATCGCGGTGGAGTTTGTATCTGCATTTGTGGATTTATGGGGCTATAAAAGTTTGAGCGGCATCGTAAAACAAAGTACGGAGGTAGTCGGGAAATCGATTGATGGAGATCACCGGACATTTACTATTGTGCAATCACTGAATATGGTTCCAGTGGAAGACAAATTGGCATTGGATACCTTGGAGAATACGTATTTGGATACACAGATTCCTTATGGAGTAGGAAAGGTGGTCGTATGCGGTTGGCTGCCTATGTGGATGGCTTGGGTCAGTTTCCTTTTTTTAATCGCCCTGCCGCTTGCCATTTGGGGAATCGTTAACTTTATCAAATTACTGATCTCTGTATTTAAGCATGAAATATTTACCCGCAAGAATGCCCGCCGGTTGCGCATCTTCGTATACACTAATTACGGTATAATTGCAGTTAGCTCGATTTGTGATTGGGTATGCTATCGCTGTGTGGCGAGTCAGACGATAATGCCGGGATACGTGGTGGGCAATTATGAATTTGCCGTTAGTTGGAGTGACATGTTTCTGATGTGCCTTTTTGCTGAGATATTTGCATTAGGGGTGAAATTACAGGAAGAACAGGAATTGACCATTTAACCTAAAACCGAAATGAAATTATGGCTATAATAGTAAACCTTGATATAATGATGGCTCGAAGGAAGATCTCTTTGAGCGAATTGGCTGAGAAGATTGATATCACCCCTGCCAATCTCTCTATCCTGAAAACGGGAAAGGCGAAAGCTATCCGGTTCTCTACACTGGAAGCTATTTGTAAGGAGCTGGACTGTCAGCCTGGTGATATTCTGGAATTCAGGGAAGGGGAGGGATAATCTTTCAAGAGCTAGGTTAATGCCAATCCGTTGGCAAAAGAGATAGAAAACCGGATGCTTTCTATCTCTTTTCTTCTTTCGGGCAGTATCTTATTTCTTGTTGTCTTTTGCTTTGAATGCCAGCGCATAAAGCCTCATCTGCTTAACCATCGAAAGTAAACCGTTGCTCCGGGTGGGAGACAAGTGTTCTTTTAATCCGATCTTGTCGATGAAGTAAAGGTCTGCATTTAGAATTTCATCGGGAGTATGGCCGGAGAGTACCTTTATTAATAAGGAGATGATCCCTTTTACGATCAAGGCATCGCTTTCTGCCTTGAACACTAGTTTGCCGTCTTCCTCGTCTGCCTGCAACCAGACGCGGCTTTGGCAACCTTCAATTAGGTTCTGTTCTGTTTTATATTTCTCGTCAAGCGGTTCCTGCTCATTTCCTAAATCAATAAGCAACTGGTAACGATCCATCCAGTCATCGAAATCGCTGAATTCAGCAATCACTTCATCTTGTAATTCATTAATTGACATAGTGCTATATTTTTCTATTTACTTTTTATACTTCAGCGTTGGAATAGGGGTCACTTCTCATTGTAAATAACCTCCATCACAGTTTGTCCCACTACCTTCAACGTATTTCGGTTGATATTGTCCATATCATCCTTCACCGTATGCCAGTGGGGGTCGAAGCTATATTCGGCTTCGGGGTCGCTAGGAACGATGTCGATGGTTTTGATACCTGCTATTCTGTTAATAAACAGATGATCGTCAGTTGCACCGCCTTGCACTTCGTCGATGAAATATTTTCCGTAACCCAATTCTTTTGCTTTCTTCCACACTTTCCGGTTGATGTCTTTGGCATAACGTTCGGAGATGGACTCCCGGTAGAAGGTTGGTTCCAGTCCGCCTACCATATCGAGTAAGATTCCGAAACGTGCGTTGTAGTTCTGCACGTGCGGATTGCGTGCCCAATATTGCGCTCCCAGACACCAGGATTCTTCAGAGTGTTCTCCGGTATAAGCTTGGTGAGTGCCATAATCTTCTGCGTCCAGAAAGATGATGTCTATCCCGAGTTCTGGTTGTTGCTGCTGTATTTGGCGTGCGATTTCGAGCAATACGCCTACACCGCTACCGCCATCGTTTGCTCCTAAGATGGGTGTGTAGTGGTTCTTTTCGTCCGGATCATTGTCTGCCCACGGACGGCTGTCCCAGTGGGCGAAGAGGGCGATACGCTTTTTGTTTTCCGGATTGTACGAGCCGATAATGTTGCGTGCTTTCAGAAGAGTACCGTCATAGGCTACGAGATCAGCGTATTGACTGGTGACTTTGGCACCGAATTTCTCTAATTGTCCGGCAAGGTAGTTGCCGCAATCTACATGCGCCTGAGTATTGGGTACACGGGGACCGAAATCCACTTGGTCTTTTACATATTGATAAGCACTGTCTGCATCGAATGGAGGAACCTGAACGGTTATTACTTTTTCGGTCGCTTCGGTTGCTTTGCTTTTGTTCCCGCAAGAAATAGAAGAGAAGGAAGAGAATAGCAATATTCCGGTGAGCAACATTATATTATTCTTTTTCATTTTGGATAACTGTTTTATTATAACGGCAAAAGTAATGATTTTCACGGTAGTATATTATAGTCTACATGGTTTATTAACAAATGAACCTTAAATCGACCTCTTTTTTACCTACGGTTAATTCCACTGTTGCTCCGTTGATTAAAGGGAGGTTGTTAGTGACGTGCCCCACCGGAAAATTAAAGCAAACCGGATAATCGTACTCTTTAACTAAATCTGCCAATGCACCGTATAACTCTTTACCCAGCGAACGGTCTTCTTCGTAATCGGTGAACTGACCGATGATAAGTCCGGAAAGTTTTTCGAGTACACCGCCCAGTTTCAGATTGTACATCATGCGCTCTATGGCGTGAGGGCGTTCACTCACATCCTCGATAAAAAGAATCGTTCCTTCCGCCGGAATATCGTATGGAGTACCCCTCAGCCCGTAAAAGACTGCCATGTTCCCACCTCTTAAAATCCCCTGAGCCGTTCCCTGACGGTTCAATTTATGTTTTTCGCAGGTATATTCGGGAAGTGTCCCCGTGAGAATCTGCCTTAAATGCATCGAGCATGGATCATTTTCCGGTTCAACGGTGATGTGGCGTGCCATAGGAGCATGGAGGGAAGCGATGCCATTATGCTGGATCAGATTATGCAAAGCGGTGATATCACTGAATCCTATTACCCATTTGGGATGCTCGCGGAAATGTGTGAAGTCTAACTTGTCGATCAGGTGTACGGCTCCATAGCCGCCCCGACTGCAAAGAATGGCTTTTACATCCGGATCATCCATTGCCTCCTGCATGTCTTTCAGGCGTTGATGGATCGTCCCCGCATATCGTCCCGACTCTCCACCCGCATGTTTCCCCATGCTGACTTTAAATCCCCAGGATTCCAATCTCTTTTTGGCTCCTTTGAGAAAAGACTTATCAATTTTGCCCGAAGGAGACACGATGGCTATTTTGTCTCCTGCGAGTAAATAAGAGGGAAAAATCAGACTGTCCATATAGTGTTCTTGTTTTTTGCAAATGTACATATTCATGACATGGTAACATAAAAAATTACCGTTTTTTTGGCTCTAATGACAAAATGTTACCGCCCAACGTTATTTTTCTTCTATACTATGCTGTATTTCTCAATCATTTTTCAGATATTTGCTAAAAATCTAACGTTATGGAACCTATTAGAAATTTTGATCAACTGACGTCACATCTGAAAACGTTGAATCAACGGAAGAAAATAGCCGTAGTGTGTGCTAACGATGCTAATACAGAATATGCTATCGCCCGTGCTTTGGAAGAAGGAATTGCAGAATTCCTGATGATCGGAGATTCGGCCATCCTCGACAAGTATCCTACTTTGAAGAAGTATCCGGAGTATGTGAAAACCATCCATATTGAAGATTCGGATGAAGCGGCGCGTGAAGCTGTCCGCATCGTACGTGAAGGTGGAGCAGATATTCTGATGAAGGGTATCATCAATACGGATAATCTCCTTCATGCCATTCTCGACAAAGAAAAAGGGTTGCTCCCCAAAGGGAAGGTGTTGACCCATCTGGCCGTAATGCAGATTCCTACTTATAATAAGTTATTGTTCTTTTCCGATGCTGCCGTGATTCCCCGTCCTACTTTACAACAACGCATTGAAATGATCTGGTACGCCATTCACACCTGTCACTCTTTCGGCATAGAGCAACCGCGTATATCATTGATTCACTGCACAGAAAAGGTAAGTGCCAAATTCCCCCATTCATTGGATTATGTGAATATCGTAGAACTTGCCGAAGCCGGTGAATTCGGAGATGTAATCATTGATGGCCCGTTGGATGTGCGTACTTCTTGCGAACAGGCTAGCGGTAACATCAAAGGAATAGTTTCGCCCATCGAAGGACAGGCTGACGTGCTGATTTTCCCGAACATCGAATCGGGGAATGCATTCTATAAATCCGTGGCACTCTTTGCCAATGCCGACATGGCAGGTTTGTTGCAAGGTCCTATTTGCCCGGTGGTATTGCCGTCACGAAGTGATACTGGTCTGTCGAAATATTATAGCATGGCGATGGCCTGCCTGACATGTCAATAGAAATACCAACCTGTAAATAGACATACTATGAAGATTCTTGCAATCAATCCCGGTTCTACCTCAACGAAGATAGCCGTTTATGAAGATGAGAAACCATTGCTGGTACGCAATATCAAGCATTCGGTAGAAGAATTGTCCGCATTTGCCGAAGTGACCGATCAGTTCGGGTTTCGTAAATCGCTTGTACTTAATGAATTGGAGAAGGAAGGGATTCCTTTTCAGTTTGATGCTATTGTTGGACGCGGTGGATTGGTGAAACCTATCCCCGGAGGAGTTTATGAAGTGAACGAAGCGATGCGGCTGGATACGCTCCATGCGATGCGTACCCATGCCTGTAACCTTGGCTGCCTCATTGCCGATGAACTGGCATCGATGCTTCCCGGTTGCCGTGCATTTATTGCCGATCCGGGTGTAGTGGACGAGATGGACGAAATTCCCCATATCACGGGATCTCCGTTAATGCCGCGTATTACCATCTGGCACGCGCTGAATCAACGTGCCATTGCCAGACGGCATGCCCGCGAACATAATACGCGATACGAAGATTTGAATCTGGTGATTTGTCATCTGGGTGGCGGCATTTCCATCGGTGCCCACGATCATGGACGTGCTATTGATGTGAATAATGCGTTGGACGGTGAAGGTCCGTTTTCTCCCGAACGTGCGGGTACGCTTCCTGCCGGGCAGTTGATCGACCTTTGTTTCAGCGGCCGTTTTACCAAGGACGAATTGAAGAAGCGTATATCCGGTCGGGCCGGTCTTGCCGCCCATTTGGGAACGACGGATATGATCGCTATTGAGAATGCAATCCTGGCCGGTGATAAAAAGGCGGAACTGGTGGTGGATGCCATGATCTATCAGGTGGCGAAGAGCATCGGTGCAGCCGCAGTCGCGCTTTATGGCAAAGTCGATGCCATCCTGTTGACAGGAGGTATTGCTCGCTCAGAGTATCTTATCCCACGCTTGGAAAAGTACATTTCTTTCTTGGCTCCGGTGTATGTATATCCGGGAGAGGATGAACTTGAAGCGCTTGCGTTGAATGCTTTGGGAGCTTTGCGCGGAGAATTGCCGGTTGCGGAATATAAGTGATAGGGTGAAGTCGGAGGAGACTTCCGCTATACATGTATCTATCATTTTTTAAGAGGATGCCATCATGAGCGGATTCCCGGAAGTTGCAAGTGTGACTTTTGAGGATGGGTTCATGGTGGCATCTTTTCTTGTTGTCGATGGGGTTGATTGGAGGATTTACATCTATTGTTTGTCTTTTACAGTATTTTTGCTTTACTTTTCTTACCTTTGCCTAGGTCGTCTGAACGACTATTGAAGACAAAACGAGGAAGTATATAGAATAGAGATACGATTATGAAAGTATCTTTAGTTAGAAATCGAACACAAAAATAGATTGATTATGAATTTTAGTAAATTGTTATTGTTGGTAATAACAGGGCTATTGCCTTGTAGTTTGGTAGGACAATCCATGCGGTTTGGCGACACGTCCAGAACGGGAGTACCCTTCTCTAAAGATCCTCATGTAATATCTTTCCACGGGAAATACCTGATGTATTATTCAATTCCTCCTAAAGATAATTTAGGCTGGGGGATTGGTGTGGCAGAAAGTGAAAACCTGCATAAGTGGGAGCGGAAAGGTGAAGTATCACCGATGGCTGACTATGAAGCAAAGGGATTGTGTGCCCCTTGTGCCTTGGTACGCAATGATACGGTTCATCTGTTTTATCAGACTTACGGGAATGGCAAGAAGGATGCTATTTGCCATGCCTGGTCAGTGGACGGTGTGAACTTTACTCGTAACCGGACTAATCCTATATTTGCGCCCAAAGCAGGTGAGTGGAATTGTGGGCGTGCCATAGATGCGGAAGTCGTATTCGCCAATGGAAAGTATTATTTGTATTATGCCACTCGTACTCCGGATTATGTGAAGCAGATCATAGGCGTAGCAACTGCTTCAGAAGGGACTGATTTCAACCGGGAAGCGTGGACGGAAGCGTGTGACAAAGCTATTCTCATACCGGAATACCCTTGGGAAGAAACCTGTGTGGAAGGGCCTTCGGTGGTACAGATGGATGGAGAACTCTATATGTTCTACGCAGGCGCATATAACAACCGCCCGCAACAAATCGGTGTGGCAAGGAGCAAAGACGGCATTCATTGGGAAAAAATCGGGAACAAGCCATTTCTTGCAAATGGAGATGTGGGGGCATGGAATTATTGCGAGTCCGGACACCCGCATATCTTTAAAGACGTGGATGGGAAGACATTTTTGTTTTATCAGGGGAACAATGACTTTGGTAAAACGTGGCTGCTCTCCAATGTACGTGTGTTCTGGAAAAACTCGCTGCCTTATATGAAATAAAGCCTTTTTAGTTGTTTGACAGTTGAAAATGGTACAATATTACTGTTTAATGACAAAATTCTTGCATTCAAAGATGGAACTTAGCCTTATTTTTGCACAGACATAAAACCCAAAATTATCAAACCATGAAGAAAAACTTTTATTTATCATTGCTATTAGCATTATGTGCGACAACTACTTTTGCGCAATGGAAGCCGGCCGGAGATCGTATTAAGACGAAATGGGCTGAAGAGATAGATGTAAAAAATGTACTTCCCGAATATCCGCGTCCGATTATGGAACGTAGTGATTGGAAAAATCTGAACGGACTTTGGAACTATGCGATTACCGAAGTTGGTAAATCGGCAATGCCTGCCACTTTCGATGGACAGATTCTGGTGCCCTTTGCCGTAGAGTCTTCGCTTTCTGGAGTCGGTAAAACGGTAGGAGCTGAAAAAGAACTTTGGTATCAACGTACTTTCGATGTACCTCAGGCATGGAAAAATAAGAAAGTGTTGCTCCACTTTGGTGCGGTGGACTGGAAAACGGATGTATGGGTAAACGATGTGAAGGTCGGTAGCCATACGGGAGGCTTTACTCCGTTTGCTTTCGATGTGACTGCTGCGCTGAATAATAAGGGGGATAATAAACTCGTTGTGAAAGTTTGGGATCCAACTGACGATGGTTATCAACCTCGTGGAAAACAGGTGAAACGTCCGGAGGGTATCTGGTATACGCCCGTAACAGGTATCTGGCAGACGGTTTGGTTGGAACCGGTGGCTAATCATTATATTACCGATCTGCGTATGACTCCGGATATCGACAAGAATACTTTGTCGGTCAAGGTTAGCACGGACAATGTTCATCCTTCTGACATAGTTGAAGTGAAAGTGTTCGATGGAACTCAGTTGGTAGCTACAGGCAAGAGCATCAATGGAGAAACGGTTGAGGTTGCAATGCCGGAAAATGTAAAACTGTGGAGTCCGGATTCTCCTTTCCTATATACTTTGAAAGTGGCTCTGAAGAATGGCGGCAAGCTGGTGGATGAAGTGAACAGTTACACTGCTATGCGTAAATATTCAACCAAGCGTGACGCCAACGGCATCGTACGTTTTGAATTGAACAACAAACCACAATTCCAATTCGGTCCGCTCGATCAAGGATGGTGGCCTGACGGTCTGTATACTGCTCCTACGGATGAAGCACTGTTGTATGATGTGCAGAAAACGAAAGATTTCGGTTATAATATGATTCGTAAGCACATCAAAGTGGAACCGGCCCGTTGGTATACACATTGTGACCAGGTAGGAATCATCGTATGGCAGGATATGCCGAGTGGTGACCGCAATCCTCAATGGCAGAACCGCCAGTACTTTAACGGAACGGAGATGAAGCGTTCGGCAGAGTCTGAAGCATGTTATCGTAAAGAGTGGAAAGAGATCATGGATTGTCTTTATTCTTATCCATGTATCGGTACATGGGTGCCGTTCAACGAGGCATGGGGACAATTTAAAACTCCGGAGATTGTGGAATGGACAAAACAATATGATCCCACACGTCTTGTGAATCCGGCCAGTGGGGGCAATCATTATACTTGCGGTGATATGCTCGACCTTCATAACTACCCTGCTCCCGACATGTATCTGTATGATGCACAACGTGCCAATGTCTTGGGTGAATATGGTGGTATTGGTCTTGTTTTGAAGGATCATATCTGGGAACCGAACCGTAACTGGGGTTATGTTCAGTTCAATTCTTCAGATGAAGTAACCGATGAATATGTCAAATACGCCAATAAATTATACGATCTGATAGCACGCGGATTTACGGCTGCTGTTTATACGCAGACTACGGATGTCGAAGTAGAAGTGAACGGTTTGATGACTTATGATAGAAAAGTGATTAAATTGAATGAACAGAAGCTAAAGGCTATCAACAAAAAGATCGTCGATTCGTTGAATAAATGAAATTAGTTTATCTGTGGTATATAAGTATTTATATTTAAGGAAAAAGATTGGTGAAGCTGTCCCGGATTACCGGGGCAGCTTTTTTAAATGTAGGATGAACATGTGATACTGGTTTCGTTCTAAAAACTATTCCTGTCAGTCGCTATTTGCACCTGTTTAAGATACCATTTAATCTCATTAAATTTTCTGACAGACCTTTCTTCTCCCTTCTCGGTTTTCCTATCTCCCGTCATTTGAATCCTAATTTCTTTAGTCCTGCCTGCACATCGGGATGGCTCATGAAGAGCTTCCACAGAAGACCGCTCCGATAATTTTCGATCATGACAGCGATGGGGCCTTGGTCTATAGCAAGATAACGTTGAGGATACCAATCGTCCGTTTCGCTGAAGGCATCGTAGAATCCGTAGGGACCGAAAAGTTTGTCGCCCATGTTGTAAAGATGACGCATGACTTGCAAGGAATATTCGGGTGTATAAACAATGGAAGAGAGGGCAGCGGTGGGCGAGATCACTCCGGCATCTTCCCGTTCGTTCGGTGCGTGGGCTGCGTATCCGTTCACGGAATAACTGGCTGTCAACCCCCAGCAGTCCGGACCGAATCCTTTGTAATGTTTCGGGTTGCGGATGCAGTAAGCGCGGTTGACGAGTGTAAGATTGCGCATCTCGTTAAAATAACTCGGGCAATATTCATCTTTTAATCCAACGGGATCGAGACCGAGGAATGAGTATTGTGCCCAAAACAACGGCCCGGCTTCAGTACCTTGATAACGAAGATGAAGTTCGATGCCTTCTACTTTATGCGGAGATACGATGGCACCGTTCTGCGCCCAGCCATCATGATAAACGGTAGCAGGTACTCCATGCGTAGGGGAAGCTGCTGCGAGGATATACATGATGAGACATTCATTATAGCCATGTACCGGGAAGTCCATGTCCCAGCCGTATTCAGGACTCCAATGCCAGTAAAGCACATTTTGATCCCCCCGGCGGTACCAGTTCCAGTCTACTTCACGCCAGAGCTTGTCGATTCTTGCTGCCAGCACTTTTTCTTGATTACTACCGTTGACGTAATATTGATGGACGGCAAGTAACCCCTGCATGAGGAAAGCTGTTTCCACCAAATCTCCGCCATTGTCTTTCTTCCCGAAAGGTTTTACCTTGCCGGTTGCCCCATACCACCAGTGTGGGGATGCTCCCTTGAAGCGGTCGGCACGTTCGAGGAAAGATACTATCTTTTCCATCCGTGTCCGTCCTTCGTCACGGGATATGTAACCACGGTCGATTCCGGCAAGAATAGCCATAATACCGAAGCCGCTCCCACCGGAAGTAACTACGTCCGGACCACCGGCAGGGTATATCCCGTCCATGTGGATACGTTCGGGCGCGAGTCCGCTGTTAGGTTCGGCACCGTCCCAGAAGTAACGGAAAGTTCTGCGTTGTACGGTGTCCAAAAGGGCATCCGTTGTGAGTGTATCGGCCGGTGAGGCTGACTCCTTCTGCCCGGCTTTCTTACTATTCCCGCAAGAGGAGATGCTAAGGAGCAGGAGGGCAGAGAGTATATAGATGTTTATTGACTTCATATGGTTAGTCTTAAAGGATGAATACTTTGGTTTAAAGGTAAAGAGGCTTTGAGTAGAACCTTCCTATGTTAAACATGGGGGTGTCTCACTGCGAAACATGGGGATGTTTCACTGCGAAACATGGGGATGTCTAACATGCTCTCCCTACGGGATAAATAGAGGAAGGTTGCGAGAAAGGCATCGAAGCACTACGATTAATACTATAGATGATTACAAGATCTTAAACAAAGCCGTTGCCTCTTTGCTTTCAGACACGGCTTTGTTCAAGATACGCCACTTCTCTATTTGGTTAATGTGAACTGCGCCAACTTGACATCCCGGCTGTTAGGTCCGATCATCACTTGGAAATCGCCCGGTTCGACTACGTATTTCAGGTCGTAGTTGTAGAACTTGAGCATCTCCGGGGAGATATTGAAGGTGACGGTCTGTGCTTCTCCGGGCTTCAGGAATATTTTCTGATAGCCTTTCAATTCTTTGACCGGACGGGTGACGCTTCCTACAAGGTCGCGGGTATACAATTGTACGACTTCCGTTCCGGGATATTCACCTGTGTTGGTGACGTTGACGGAGGCGGTAATCAAGCCTGTCATCGGCAGTTGATTGCTACTTAACTGCACATCGCTGAAAGAGAAAGTAGTATAAGACAATCCGTAGCCGAAAGGATAAAGCGGATCGTTGTCCACATCCAGATAGTTGGAACGGAACTTCTCGAACCATTTGCCGTCTTTCAGTGGACGTCCGGTGTTCTTGTGGGCATAATATAACGGTATCTGCCCAACGCTCTTCGGGAAAGTCATCGTCAGTTTGCCACCCGGAATGAAGCGTCCGAAAAGAACGTCACCGATGGCGTAAGCTGCTTCGCTTCCACCAAACCATACATTCAATATGGCAGGTACATTCGCTTGTTCCCAGTTCAAAATCAACGGTCGCCCGGTGAAAAGAACGAGAACGACAGGTTTGCCGGTAGCAACCAGGGCCTTTAACAGTGTCTGCTGCACATCCGGCAATTCCAGATTGGTACGACTGCTGCTTTCACCGCTCATCTCGGATGATTCGCCCAAAGCGGCCACGATGATGTCCGCCTTCTTTGCCGTAGCGAGTGCTTCGTCAAGCAACTGCTGGTCGGTACGGTTGTCACGGTGCAATGAACGGCCGAACATGGTGGCACGTTCCTCATAAGCTGCATCGGAAACGAGATTGCTGCCTTTGGCATAAAGCAGGTTGATGTTTGCTTCGGTTGTCATCAGCGGGAGGTACCAGGGTCCCCCTGGTTGGTTCAATGGCATCTCATCCATGCGGTTTACCATTTCGCGAAGACCTTCGATGAGTGAAGGAGACCGGTCGAGTACGGCAGTTACGCTCCAAGTTCCGGGCATGTTCGAACGTGTATCCGCCAACGGACCGATGACGGCAATTGTCCCTTGAAGGGGCAACGGCAATACCGGGTGCGGGCTATTGGCAGGCGCATCGTTCTTAAGCAAGACAAAGCTTTCTGCGGCAATACGACGTGCCACATCGCGATGTTCGCGGGTGAAGATGTCACGTGCGGGACGTTTCGGGTTGCAGTATTTATAAGGGTCTTGAAACAGCCCTAACTTGTATTTGGCTACCAAGATGCGGCGGCACGCCGTGTTGAGCGTCGTCATCGAGACTTTTCCTTCCTGAATGGATTTCTTTAAAGTGCTGACAAAGCCTTCGCTGACCATATCCATGTCTACACCGGCATTGATGGCGCGTGCGGTAACGGTTTGAAGATCACCGATACCATGATCCACCATTTCCATGGTGCCTGTATAGTCAGTAACGACAAAGCCGTTGAATCCCCATTGGTCGCGAAGCACGTCCGTCATCAACCATCTGCTGGCTGTGGCAGGAACACCGTCTACTTCATTGAAAGCTGCCATCACGCTGCCTACACCGGCTTCTATGGCTGCCTCGAAGGGAGGGAAATAATCGTTGTACATCCGTTGGCGACTCATATCCACGGTATTGTAATCACGTCCGCCTTCGGCAGCCCCGTAAAGAGCGAAATGCTTGACGCATGCCAGAATCTCGTCATCCCGTTTCAGTTGGTCGGAAAGTTTATTCCCTTGATAGCCTTTTACCATGGCTTGTGCGATGAGTGAGCCAAGGAAAGGATCCTCACCGGAACCTTCACTGACACGTCCCCACCGAGGGTCACGGCTGATATCCACCATCGGACTGAAAGTCCAGGAGATACCATCAGCACTGGCTTCGATGGCTGCAATGCGTGCGGACTCCTCGATTGACTTCATGTCCCAAGTGCAGGAGAGTCCCAATGGGATGGGGAAGATGGTTTCGTAGCCATGAATCACATCCAACCCGAAGATGAGGGGAATGCCCAGACGGCTATTCTCTACTGCGAGTTTCTGTACGTCACGGATGCGCTCTACCCCCGTCAGGTTGAGGATACCTCCTACTTCACCGCGTTTTATCTTTCCGGCGATGTCACTACTTTTGGCTTGTCCGGTTACTATTTCTCCGGTGACGGGAAGATTGAGCTGCCCGATCTTTTCATCTACAGTCATGCGCTTTAGTAGGGCATCGACAAAACGATCCATGTCCAGCGGTGCGTTTTGTGCCTGTAGAGCTGTCATTCCAAGGAAAGTGACAGTCAACAGGGAAGTAATTCGTTTGAATAATTTCTTCATATCGGTAATGGTTTAATTTGTTTTGGATGGTCAATAGTCGGGGTTCTGTACCAATACCCCTTTCGACTTATCGATTTCTGTCTGTGGCAATGGCAACAACGCATTCTTCGGTTGATAGTTGACCTTGCCTGCTGCGTGAAGAACTTCTTCGGCTATCCCCCATCGTACCAGATCATAGAAGCGGTCGAATTCCATGCCAAGCTCGACGCGGCGTTCATGCCGAATAGCATTCCGTAAGACGTTCTGATCCATCGATTCCACTTTCGGTAATATGTTCGGGTTATTACCACGTGCCCGTGCGCGTACCATCTCGAGGTCGGCATTTGCTTCACCCGTCTTACCTAACTCATTGGCTGCTTC
>OGOG01001010.1_pt1 | contig 29575 bp, 30 predicted proteins | sample 1552581 | NCBI WGS metagenome assembly OGOG01 (sample SAMEA2580152, study PRJEB22360) | human gut metagenome | biome: human gut; feature: human-associated habitat; material: faeces | place: Denmark | collected 2008/2010 | reverse complement strand
GACTATGCCAAAATACGTCTTTTAATGCGTCCTTTGACGTACTCAAATGCCTCAACCCCGCATAAACACTAGGTTTATTTATCCAAGCTCTTCATTGTCGGGAACAGAAGTACGTCACGAATAGCCTGGCTGTCTGTCAGGAGCATAACGAGACGGTCGATTCCGTATCCGATACCACCTGTTGGCGGCATACCGATCTCCAGTGCATTCAGGAAGTCTTCATCTGTGTGGTTGGCTTCCTCATCACCTGCGTCTGCAAGAGCATCCTGTGCTTTGAAACGCTCTCTCTGATCGATCGGGTCGTTGAGCTCGGAATATGCGTTACACATTTCCCATGTATTGATAAAGAGCTCGAAACGCTCTACCTTGTTCGGATCGGAAGGTTTCTTCTTGGTCAGCGGAGAAATCTCGATCGGATGATCCATGATAAATGTCGGCTGAATCAGCTCTTTCTCACAGTACTCCTCGAAGAAGAGGTTGATGATATCACCCTTCTTATGGCGATCCTCATACTCGATATGATGCTCGTCAGCAAGCTTCTTGGCTGCCTCATCATCTGCTACTTCGTCAAAGTCGATTCCTGCATATTTCTTGATGGCATCGTTCATGGTCAGACGTGCGAAAGGCTTTCCAAGATCGATCTCGATACCATTGTAGGAAATCTTTGTGGAACCGCAGACCTTCTCTGCAAGGTAACGGAACATGGACTCTGTCAGCTCCATCATTCCCTCATAATCAGTATATGCCTGATAAAGCTCCATCAGAGTGAACTCCGGATTGTGACGGGTATCAACACCCTCGTTACGGAATACACGGCCGATCTCGTAAACTCTCTCAAGTCCGCCTACGATCAGTCTCTTAAGATAAAGCTCCAGGGAAATACGAAGCTTAACGTCTTCGTTCAGTGCGTTGTAATGTGTCTCAAATGGTCTTGCAGCTGCACCGCCTGCGTTGGAAACCAGCATTGGTGTCTCAACTTCCATGAAGTCACGTCCTGCAAGGAAGTTACGGATCTCCTTAAGGATCTGGGAACGTTTGATGAATACATTCTTGCTGTCCTGGTTCATGATAAGATCCACATATCTCTGACGATAACGGGTATCTGTATCTGTCAGTCCGTGGAATTTCTCAGGAAGGATCTGTAAGCTCTTGGAAAGAAGAGTCATCTTCTCTGCATGAATGGAGATCTCACCTGTTCTTGTTCTGAAAGCAAATCCCTCCAGACCAAAAATATCGCCAATATCAGATTTCTTGAAATCTGCATAGGAATCGGTTCCAATGGCATCTCTTGCCACATAAACCTGAATGTTACCCTGTAAATCCTGGATATTGCAGAAAGAAGCTTTTCCCATTACACGCTTGAACATCATACGTCCTGCGATTGATACATGGATCGGGCTTGCGTCCATGATGCTTCTTCTTTCTTCATAATCCTTCTTCTGAGCCTCTTTTGCCTGCTCTTCATCAAGACCTGTTACATCAAGCTCCTTGCGATCTTTGAGAAGCTCTGCCTCATGTGCTTCATAGAGATTCTTTACCTCAAGGGAATGATGTGTCTGATCAAATTTTGTGATCTGAAACGGGTCCCTGCCATTTGCCTGAAGGTCTGCCAGTTTGTCACGACGTACCTTAAGCAACTGGTTTACATCCTGCTTCTTCTGCTCTGCCACTTGTTGGCCTCCTTAATCTATCTGTCGTTCAAGCGGATCTGTGCGATCCGCTCCGTTGTCTGCTTTATACGTTTCTCTGGATCTCAAGAACCTTGTATTTCATGATTCCGGACGGCATCTCAACCTCAACGATATCGTTGGTGTGTGCACCGATCAGTGCTTTACCTACCGGAGATTCATTGGAGATCTTTCCCTCAAGGCTGTTAGCCTCTGTGGAACCTACGATCTTCAGCTCCATATCTTCCTCAAATTCATAATCATGAACCTTAACCTTGCAGCCTACGCTGATTCTGTCAAGATCGACTTCGTCCTCTACTACAACCTCAGCGTTCTTGAGGATCTTCTCGATCTCCTCGATACGTGCCTCGATATCTCTCTGCTCATCCTTTGCTGCATCGTACTCTGCGTTCTCAGAAAGGTCTCCCTGCTCTCTGGCCTCTTTGATCTTTCCTGCTACTTCTTTTCTCTTAACAACTTTCAGATCGTGCAGCTCGTCTTCCAGTTTTCTAAGTCCTGCGTATGTGAGTAAGTTCTTCTTTGCTTCTTCCATTTTGCCTTACTTCCTTTCAAAACCGTGCTGTTTTTTCTGAAAAAAATACAGCTTCGGATATTTCTGTTGCTACCATTCCCAAGAGCTCTTTTTTCTAAAAAAGGGCGTAAAAATCTCAGGATATTCACAATTCCTGTATTATACCGAAAAGCCCCAGTATTGTCAAGCATTCCACGTCGAAAAAGGGTCCCTGAAATATGCAAAAAAAGCCGCGCGAAATCTCAGATTTCAACACGGCTTTTCTATATTATCCTGCCCGGTCTGATTCCTTATTTCTTCTCTGGAAAAAGATCTTTATAACGATTAGTCACCATCTGTGTCTGATACTCAAAATCCTGTTTATGCTGATTGACCAGTGTAGAAAGGATGATCCCGGAAAACCAGCAGATGATAGCTGTCAGGATCACAAACCCGCTGACGATCAGTGTCGGGATCTTTTCCACTGTCCCAACCTCCAGAAAATGTACCAGCACCGGAATAAAGAATACCATTCCCACCACAAACAGCACTGCTGCGATAAGGGAGAAGAACTCCAGCGGCTTGTAATTCTTGAACATTTTCACAATAGTCTTCAGGACCTTAAATCCATCTGCATAAGTATTCAGCTTGGACTCACTTCCCTCCGGCCTGTCACGATATTCAATGACTACATTCTCAACCTGCATGTTCTTATCGATGGCGTGGATCGTCATCTCTGTCTCGATCTCAAAATTCCTGGAAAGTACCGGGAATGTTTTTACAAAGCGGTAACTCATGGCACGGTAACCTGTCATGATATCCTTGATGTTGCTTTTGAAAAGACGGTTAATGGAACCTCTTACGATGCTGTTTCCAAAGTTGTGGAAAGGTCTCTTGTTCTCTGTAAAATATGTAGAAGAAAGGCGGTCACCAACTACCATGTCTGTGCCTTTCTCCAGAACCTTGCTGCACATTTCAGCTGCAAACTCTGCCGGATAAGTATCGTCGCCATCTACCATAAGATAACACTGCGCATCGATATCCCGAAACATACTGCGGATCACGTTTCCTTTTCCCTGCTGATACTCATAACGGACAACTGCCCCTTCTTTTCTGGCGATCTCGTCTGTTCCATCTGTAGAGTTATTATCATATACGTAGATCACAGCCTCCGGAAGTGCTTTTTTCATATCGCGGATAACCTTTGCTACCGTCTTGCTTTCGTTGTAGCAAGGAATTAAAACTGCTATTTTATCTGCCATTATCTTTCTCCTGTAAAACAAAAAAACTTTCTGCGGATTCCCGCTAACTGACTGTAGCACGCGCCCCGTTCCTTGTCAATAGAACGTTTCGTTTTCTCCGGCATACTTTTCTCTTTTATCGCTCCAGTACCATATCTGTAAGCTTTTTCAGCTCTTCATAGCTTGAAATATTATTAGATTCTCTCCGGATTCCCGCACTGTGCCGCATACCGGCTGTATACCAGGCTACATGCTTCCGCATTTCGCGGATCCCGATATACTCACCCTTGATCGCGATCTGATCTTCGGCATGGCGCAGGATCATCTCGCAGACTTCCTCTGCGGTTGGCCTGGGAAGCTTTTCCCCGGTGCGGAAATAGTGGTTCAGCTCCCGGAAGATCCACGGGTTCCCACGTACTGCACGACCGATCATCACTGCATCGCAGCCAGTTTCTTTAAACATGGCTTCTGCAGTTTCCGGCGAAACGATATCTCCGTTTCCTATCACCGGAATAGTCACCGCTTCCTTCACCCTGCGGATAGCATCCCAGTCCGCCTGACCGGAATAATACTGCTGTCTGGTCCTTCCATGAACTGCGATGGCTGCTGCACCGGCATCCTCCACCCGTTTTGCGATCTCCACCACATCCACCGGCGTATTTTCATCAAAGCCAATGCGGACCTTCACCGTTACCGGCTTGGAAACTGCTCCGGAAACACTGCGGACGATCTCTTCGATCAGCTGAGGATCCTTCAGAAGAGCTGAGCCCTCGCCATTATTTACCACCTTGGGAACCGGACATCCCATATTGATATCGAGAATGTCAAAGGGACGCTCCTCAATGCTTTTTGCCACCTCTGCCATAAGGTCCGGCTCGCTGCCGAAAAGCTGCATAGATACCGGATGCTCCCCGGGATCGATCTCCATCAGCGCCTCTGTATTCTTATTATGAAAAGAGATCGCCTTGGCACTGACCATCTCCATACAGATCAGGCCTGCACCCTGCTCCTTGCAAAGTCTTCGAAATGCCAGATCCGTAACCCCTGCCATCGGTGCAAGCACAAAGGGGTTCGGTATCTCCACATTTCCAATCTTCCACTGCATCTTCATGGATCATTCCTCAACGGCATCTGCTTTTTTCTGCAGTTCCTCATCCGGGATATCTCCCAGGAAAAATACCTTGTAATACATTTCCAGAGATTCCAGAAGCTCTCTTTTGTCCCGCTGGAGTTCCTTGATCTTCAAGGCACTTCCGATCTCGTCAAAACGGGCATCTGCCTCCAGGGCCTCAGTCTTAAACTGCAGACTGCCGTCCTCATCAAATTCCAGTGTCAGGATCCCGCCTACATCCTCTGTGAAAAGCACACACATGATCTGCAGCTCCTGCTTTACCGTCTCAGGAAGAGACGCAAAATCCTGGTTAAAATAATATTTCTGCTCATAAGAGCTTGCTCCGCAGAGCACAATGTTATCCTGATACATAAAATCTCCTTTATTTATAACTTGACACTCCCCACAGCTAAAGCAGGGAGATTCTTGTTTTTTCCACTACTGCAATAAAACATCAACGGAAAATCGCTACCGGAAATTTTATCCGATCTGTGCTGCATGTTTTACACATAGCTGTATAAACCACGTACAGAAACCTCTCCGGAATTTACTTCCTCGACTGTACCGTCTGCACGCTCTACCAGAAGCTCTCCGCCGGCATTGATCCCTCTTGCGATCCCCTCATATGGATCATTCTGATCCAGTACACGTACCGGCTGGTTCAGATTGGCCAGCATTTTCTCATAATCCGGTTTCAGGCCGCTGAGATCCTCTGTCTGTACAAATCTCTCATAATTTTCCTCAAAATGCTTCATCACAAGTCCGACTACCTGTGCCCGGTCAAAGGGATGTCCGCTTTCCAGATACAGAGAGGTAGCCTTATCTGCCGTTTCTTCCGGAAAGCTTTCCATGTTTACGTTAATCCCGACTCCGATAACTGCACAGCCGATCTTATCCTGCTTCATGGTCATTTCGGTTAAGATACCGCAGATCTTTTTGCGGGAAACAACTACATCGTTAGGCCATTTGATCCCTACCTCAAGACCGAGCTCTGCTACTGCCTGTGCAACTGAAAGTCCCATAACAAGTGTCAGCATCGGCGCCTTCTGCGGAGAAAATTCCGGGCAGATAAGGATACTCATAGTAATGGCACTGTCCGGCGGCGCACTCCATCGTCTTGTAAAACGTCCGCGTCCTGCGGACTGATATTCTGCCACAAACAACTCCCCGTGTCCTGCGCCTTCTTCCCTCCAGGCACGTTTTCCCCAGAGGTTTGTGGAATCTGTTTCTCTTGCAAAATGGACGGTTTTGCCCGCCCATTTTGTATGTGTTGCCTGTGAAATTATTTCTTCATTAAATAAATCTGACATTATTTCTCCGGCTCTCCTAATGTTGCAACGATCACAGCCTTAATGGTGTGCATACGGTTCTCAGCTTCGTCAAATACCTTGGACTGCGGAGACTCGAATACTTCGTCTGTAACCTCCATATCTGTAAGGTTGAAACGCTCGCCCATCTCTTTTCCGATCTTTGTCTTAAGATCATGGAATGCCGGCAGACAGTGAAGGAAGATCGCCTTTTCACCGGCGTTCTCCATTACATGTCTGGTAACCTTGTATGGTGTCAGGTCGTGGATACGCTCTGTCCATACTTCGTCAGGCTCGCCCATGGATACCCATACATCTGTGTAGATGATGTCCGCATCTTTTGTTCCTGCCTCCACATCCTCTGTGAGAGTGATGGTGGAACCTGCCTCTTCTGCCCACTGCTGACACTGTGCTACAAGCTCATCATTCGGGAAATATTTCTTATTGGTGCAGGCTACGAAATCAAGACCAAGCTTGGAGCATACAACCATCAGGGAGTTACCCATGTTGTAACGGGCATCGCCCATGTATACAAGCTTCAGGCCTTTCAGTTTGCCGAAATGCTCACGTACTGTCAGCATATCTGCAAGCATCTGTGTCGGATGATACTCGTTTGTCAGGCCATTCCATACCGGTACACCTGCATGCTTCGCAAGCTCCTCAACAATATCCTGACCGAAGCCACGGTACTCGATTCCCTCATACATTCTTCCAAGAACTCTTGCAGTATCTGCGATGCTCTCCTTCTTTCCGATCTGGGAGCCTGTGGGATCCAGATAGGTAGAGCCCATTCCCAGATCATGAGCTGCCACTTCGAAGGAACAGCGTGTTCTTGTGCTTGTTTTTTCAAAGATCAGGGCAATATTCTTACCTCTGTAATACTCATGAAGCTCTCCTGCTTTTTTCTTTGCCTTCAGATCTGCTGCAAGGTCGATCATGTAAGTGATCTCTTCCGGTGTAAAATCTTTCAGTGTCAGGAAATTTCTTCCTTTAAGATTCATAATATGTCCTCCTCATGGCTGCAGATTTATTTCTGCTCTGCCGGTTTATCTGTCATGATTTCCTTCAGGGATGTTGCCAGCCCTGCGATGCCCTGTATCTCGGACGGAATGATGATCTTCGTTGCCTTGCCGTCAGCAACCTTTGTAAGAGCCTCCAGGCTCTTCAGAGTAAGAACAGATTCATCTGCTCCTGCTTCCTTGATCATACGAAGTCCTTCTGCAGTTGCCTGCTGTACTTTAAGGACTGCCTGTGCCTGTCCTTCAGCCTCTTTGATCATACGCTCCTTCTGAGCCTCCGCATGAAGGATCGCCGCCTGCTTCTCAGCCTCAGCATCCAGGATAGCGGACTGTTTTTTACCCTCTGCAACAAGGATGGTGGAACGTTTCTCTCCTTCTGCTTTCAGAATGGCTTCTCGTCTCTCACGCTCAGCCTTCATCTGTTTCTCCATGGCATCCTGGATGGCTGCCGGAGGAATGATGTTCTTAAGCTCCACACGGTTAACCTTGATTCCCCATGGATCTGTAGCCACATCAAGGGAAGCACGCATCTTGGTATTGATAACCTCTCGGGATGTCAGTGTCTCATCCAGCTCCATATCACCGATGATGTTACGAAGTGTTGTAGCAGAAAGATTCTCGATAGCCATGATCGGATTCTCAACGCCATATGCGTAAAGCTTCGGATCTGTGATCTGGAAAAATACAACCGTATCGATCTGCATGGTTACATTATCTTTGGTAATTACCGGCTGCGGTGGAAAATCCACAACCTGTTCTTTCAGGTTTACTCTTCTTGCAACACGCTCAATGAACGGAACCTTGAAATGGATTCCTGTACTCCAGGTAGCCTTGTAAGCGCCAAGACGTTCCAGTACCACTGCATAGGCCTGCGGTACAATGCGGATACAGGATGCAAGTACCCACAGCACAAGAACGATGACTACAAGCAAAACAACAACTCCACCCATAATTTAGCCCTCCTTGCTAATTTCTTTTACGATCAGCTTCACTCCGCGGATCTCTTCGATCTCAACCACTGCACCTGTTGGAATTTCTTCCCCGTCATCTGCGGTCCGTGCAGTCCACTCGATGTCATTGATCCTCACCTGCCCGGTCTGGGCCAGGTTGTTGACCGGCTGTATCACTACGGCTCTTTTTCCCAGAAGGCTCTCTGCATTGGTCTTTTCCACGCCCTTGTTCATGTAGCGGACCGCCAGAGGTCTGGTAAAGATCAGAAGCACCACGGAAACTCCGAAAAATAAAAGGAGCTGTACAACAATTCCCCCACCAAGCCACGAGGCAATGCACGCCACAAGAGCACCGCCTGCAAACCAGACAGTGGTAAGTCCTACCGTGATTGCTTCAATTACCAGTAAAATTGCCAGTATTCCAAGCCAGGCCAAAGGTGTCATAAAACCCCTCCTCTCTTATTCTCTTCTCTGTCTTGCAGCTTCGTACATCAGAATTCCTGATGCCATGGCAGCATTCAGCGATTCTACCTTTCCGCACATGGGAATGCGGATCAGACAGTCTGCTGCCTCCGCTGCCTGATCAGTCAGGCCCTTTCCCTCGTTTCCGATGAAAAATGCGGTACCACCCTTATAGGATTCCTGATCATAGGAATTCTCGCCCTTCAGATGAGCTGCAAAACTGCGGATTCCCTTTTCTTTCAGCTTCTTTTCTAATGATACCACATCTTCCACGTATAGAAAAGGCATTCTGTAAATGGAGCCCATGGTAGAACGGATCACCTTGGGATTTGTGATATCCACGCAGGTTTTTGTGAGGAAAACTCCGCTTACGCCGGCGCCCTCACCGGTCCTGAGAATGGTTCCCGCATTTCCCGGATCCTGAAGATCCTCCAGAACCATGACCAGAGGATTTTTTCCCGCCAGTACCTCTTCCTCGCTCCAGGAAGGCAGCTTCAGAACTGTCAGGATCCCCTGGGGAGTCTTGGTATCACACATCTGACGGAATACGGAATCCTTCACGATCTCACAGGGATATTTTTCTGCCTGAGACATCAGCTCTCCATCCCGGGAAACGGCCTCGGAAACAAACACCTGGGAAACCCAGCTTTCCGGTGCTTCCAGAAACATTTTCCGGCCCTCTGCCACAAAAAGTCCCTGCTCTCTTCTGGCTTTTGCCTTCTGGTTCAGCTGCATGACATTTTTTATTTTTGCATTTGATACACTGGTTATCATACTTTTATTTCTCTCCTTCCGGCAATCCGTATTCGGTTAACGTAATTCCTCACGACTTGCATTCAGATCCTTGTTTTTTCCTATGGCGATTATGGAACAGTTGTCCGGAAGCGGTTCGGAAGGATCCAGATCTACCGTGACATTTTCACCCTGCTTGATGCCAATGATATTAATGTGAAAACGCTCCCGTACATTCAGATCTGCCAGATTTTTTCCAATCCAGGATACCGGCATGGAAAACTCCGCCATACTGAACTCCGCCGAAAGCTCAAACACATCCAGATACCCGCCGGACATAAGATTTCTGGCAACCCGCAGTCCCATGGACTGTTCCGGATAAATGATCTTATCTGCACCAATTTTGTCAAGTATACGTCCATGAAGAGAATTCATGCTTTTTGCAACTACAAAGGGAACTCCCAGATCCTTGGCCTGCATGGTTGCGGAAATGCTGGCTTCCAGATTTTCGGCAACTGCGATAATGGCCACATCCACATTCTGAACTCCCAGTGCTTTCAGGATTCCAGGTTCACGGACATCTGCTTTCACCGCGTAGGTTACTTTTTCGGAAATCTCTTCGATATTTTCTTCTTTGTCGTCAATGGCAAGGACATCACAGTCGGACTCTGCCAGCGTCACCGCCAGAGTCATTCCAAACTGTCCAAGCCCGATCACAGCAAAAGATTTATTTTTCATTTTATTCTCCTTTTTAACCGATCATGATATCTTCTTCCCCGAGATGAGTCGTGCTTCCCGGCCTGTTACGCACACGCACCACAACTGCAGTTCCCAGTGTCAGTGGTCCGATACGTCCCAGATACATGGTAAGGATCACGATCCACTTGCCTGCCACATTCAGCTGAGGTGTCAGTCCTCTGGAAAGTCCTACTGTAGCCCCCGCAGAAGTGATCTCATATAAAACATCTGCCAGATCCACTCCCGGCATTACTGCGGACAAAAGCACCGTCATGGTAAAAAGGATCAACACACTGGTTCCTGCAACAACCATGGCAGAACGGAGATAGCTCTCACGGATCCTGCGGCCGTATACCTCTACATCCTTTTTTCCCTGAAGATATGCTGCAATAGAAAGGATCAGAACCGCAATGGTAGTAGTCTTCACACCACCGGCAGTGCCCATGGGTGATCCTCCGATAAACATCCACAGTAGGGAAATGATCACGGTAGGTGTGGACAAAAGCGACTGATCCATGGTATAAAATCCCGCCGTACGTGTTGTCACTGACTGGAAAAAGGATGCCATGAGCTTTGTTCCCAGTGGTGCCCCCTTTAGCGTGGAAGGGTTTCCGGATTCAAAGATAAATACCAGAAATGCTCCTGAAAATACCAGGATCCCGGTCATCGTAAGGACCAGCTTGCTCTGAAGCCGCAGTACACGAAAAACTCTGGATGGGGAGAGCTCTTTTCTCAGAACCTTGCGGAATTTATCCCACAGATCCCACCAGACGATAAATCCAAGACCTGACACAATGATCAGGCCAATCGTAGTGATATTGACCAGCGGATTGCTCACATATACCGAAAGGCTTGTTTCCCCGAAAAGATCGATCCCTGCGTTGCAGAATGCAGATACCGCCAGAAATATGGCATGCACCAGACCTTTTTTTATTCCAAATTCCGGTACAAAGCAAAACGCATACAGGACCGCACCGATTCCTTCTGCAAGAAACACGCATTTCACCACACTGCGGACTACAGCCACGACTCCACCCATTTCATCCAGGTTATAGGATTCCTTGATGATCCGCCGGTTTTTCAGGGAAATTTTCCGCCGGAGGCTGATGAATATCATATTCGCCAGTGCGATCAGTCCGATCCCGCCGATCTGTATCAGGCACAGGATAACCGCTTTTCCAATGGGGCTCCACTGGACTGCCATAACAACTGTGGAAAGTCCCGTCACACATACGCTGGTTGCCGCTGTAAAAACAGCATCCGGGAAGGTAACAGCCTGCCCGGGTGCACTGCAGAACGGCAGCCACAAAATAAATCCGCCTACAAAAATCACCCCCGCAAAGCCGAGGGCAATTATTTGTGACGTATTCAGTTTATGCAATCCGTCTGAAACTTTTTTCAAGTTCATATTTTTTATTTATTGTAGTTGTGAGAAAGAGAATTGCAAACCTCCCACATGTAGGAATCTACATTCTTCTGCATTGCAAGAGCCTCATTGATGTCAAAATCAACGAACTCACCGTGGCGATATCCAACAACACGGCTGCGTTTACCGGCAACAAGAAGGTCTACTGCAAGAGCACCCATCATGGACGCATATACACGGTCCTTACATGTAGGGCTTCCACCACGCTGCATGTGACCAAGGATAGTTGCACGTGTCTCGATGCCTGTTGCAGCCTCGATACGTTTTGCCATAGCCTCTGAATGGCCGATACCCTCAGCATTTACGATGATATGGTGTTTCTTGCCTTTCTTACGGCTCTCTACGATATTGTCAATAAGCTTCTGCTCGTCGTAATCATATTTCTCCGGGATCAGGATATCCTCAGCACCGTTTGCGATACCGCACCATACTGCAAGGTATCCGGCGTTACGTCCCATAACCTCGATGATACTGCATCTCTCATGGGATGTGGATGTATCACGTACCTTATCGATGGCTTCCATCGCTGTGTTTACAGCTGTATCGAAACCGATGGTGTACTCGGTACATGCGATATCAAGGTCAATGGTTCCCGGCAGGCCAATGGTATTGATTCCAAGGTTCGCAAGTTTCTGAGCACCTGCGAAGGAACCGTCTCCACCGATAACAACAAGGCCGTCGATTCCATGCTTTCTGCAGATCTCTGCAGCCTGCTGCTGTCCTTCCTCTGTTCTCATCTCTGCACATCTGGCAGTATAAAGAATTGTTCCGCCTCGCTCAATCGTATCGGAAACATCTCTTGCTGTCATGTCTCTGATCTCTTCATTTAAGAGACCGCTGTATCCTTTATAGATTCCCTTTACGTTCAGTCCGCTGCTTAATCCTCTTCTGACAACAGCACGGATTGCAGCATTCATTCCAGGTGCGTCACCGCCACTGGTCAAAACGCCGATCGTTTTGATTTTGTTCTCTGCCATATTGTTATCCTCCATCTTATGAAACAACCTATTGTAATACACATATTCGGATATAGTTTATAGCATTTTTATAAGTTTTTCAATACTCTGTCCACAATTTTAACATTGGAACTTCCATATTTTTCACACATGTGTTTCAGCCAGGAATCCTCGATATGGACCTGATAGGCAGGCGGAAGTTTCTTCATTGCCTTGACATCTTTGAGATAAATAACCACACTGCTGTTTCCTCTGGATGACATCAGATCATCTACCAGACCGGTCTCGGCTTTTGCGTAGTCTTCCCGGCTTTCGAACTGGATCCACAGTTCTTTTGGCATATCATCGAAGGTACGGACTTTTTCCAGGATCAGTTTGCTGGCTTTGTCGTCTTCCGCAGATACTCTTCCCTGGATGAAAAGTCTGGCATCTTCGTTCAGGAACATCTGGCATTTTTCGTAATCACGCGGAAATACCACAACTTCCACGGTGCCTACCAGATCTTCTACGGTAAGGAACGCCATTACCTTATTATTCTTTGTATATTTTATGGTTTTATCCGTAATCATTCCGCCTACGATCACTTTCTGGTTATCGTAGACTTCCGGAATTCCGGTTTCATCATCCGGCTGGAAATCCGACGTTTTTGCAGAGATCATTTTTTCCATCATATTCCGGTAGCGCTCCAGTGGATGGCCGCTGAGATAAATGCCAAGAACTTCTTTTTCGAAGGTCAGGATGATCTCTTTCGGATATTCCTCAACCTGCGGCATACGGATCTCAAATTCCTTTTTATCTTCCTCAGAAGCAATATCAAAAAGGCTCAACTGTCCGGCCATGGTGTGCTTTTTGTCCTGGTTGATACTGTCGATGATCTGCGTATATATGGTCATCTTCTGTTTCCGGTTTCCTTCCAGACAGTCCAGTGCTCCGGCCTTGATCAGATTTTCCACAACACGTTTGTTGATCTGATCAATATTTCGCTCCACAAAAGTTTTCAGGGAAGTATATTCCCCGTGCTCCTCTCGTTCCCGCACAATCCCCTCAATAACCGGGCGGCCGATACTCTTGATAGCAGAAAGTGCATAGCGGATGGCACCGTTGTCAACAGAAAAACCATACATGCCATGATTGATATCCGGCGGAAGGATCTGGATTCCCATCTGACGGCATACGGAAATATACTCCGCTACCTTGTTTGGCATTTCCACAACGGACGTCATCAGCGCAGCCATGAATTCTACCGGATAGTAGTATTTCAGATATGCGGTCTGATAGGAAACCACCGCATAAGCGGCAGCGTGAGACTTATTGAAAGCATACTTCGCAAAGTCTGTCATCTCATCGTAGATCTTGTTTGCGATCTCCTCGGAAATGCCGTTGGCGATACAGCCCGGAACCCCCTCTTCCACATTTCCGTAAACGAAATTCTGGCGCTCTTTTGCCATAACAGAAGCTTTCTTCTTGGACATGGCACGGCGCACCAGGTCGCTTCGTCCAAGAGTATAGCCTGCAAGATCACGGACGATCTGCATAACCTGCTCCTGGTATACGATACAGCCATAGGTCGGCTTCAGGATGGGCTCCATCTGCGGGCAGTCATAACGGATGGTATCCGGACGGTTTTTTCCGCGGATGTACTGCGGAATGAAATCCATGGGACCCGGACGGTAAAGGGAAATTCCCGCGATGACATCCTCAAGGCTCTGAGGCTTCAGTTCCTTCATGAAGTTTTTCATTCCGGCACTCTCAAGCTGGAACACGCCGTCAGTACGTCCTGTTCCGAGAGAATCCAGTACTTTTTTGTCGTTGTAATCAATTTTCTGCATATCCAGGAAAACGCCGGTACTCTGTTCTATCATTTTTACCGCGTTCTGGATAACGGTCAGGGTACGTAACCCCAGGAAATCCATTTTCAGAAGTCCCAGCTCTTCCAGTGTTGTCATGGTAAACTGTGTGACAATGGAACCGTCCTGGGCTCTGGAAAGAGGTACGTATTCGGATACGTCTTTCTGGCTGATTACCACACCTGCGGCATGCATGGAAGTATGTCTTGGAAGTCCCTCCAGACGCTTGGCAAGGTCGATCAGGCGGTGGATATCTTCCTGTTCCTCATAGGCTTTCCGGAATTCCGGATTCATTCCCAGGGCCTTATCAATGGTGATATTTGGCTCCTGCGGAACCATCTTGGCGATGATGTCTACCTGGGCATAAGGCATATCCAGAACACGGCCTACATCACGGATCACACCGCGGGCAGCCAGCGTACCAAAGGTAACAATCTGAACCACGCAATCATCGCCATATTTCCGTCGTACATAATCGATAACTTCCTGTCTTCGTTCGAAGCAGAAGTCCACATCTATATCCGGCATGGACACTCGTTCCGGATTCAGGAAACGCTCAAAGAGAAGATCATACCGGATCGGGTCCAGCTGGGTGATTCCAAGGGTATAAGCAACCAGACTTCCTGCGGCAGAACCTCGTCCCGGACCGACCATGATATCGTTGTCCCTGGCATATTTGATAAAATCCCATACAATGAGAAAGTAATCTACATATCCCATGTTTTTGATCGTAGACAGCTCATAATCCAGGCGCTTTTTCAGCTCCTCTGTTACCGGATGATAACGCTGCTCAAGTCCCTCATGGCAAAGCTTGTTCAGATATTCCCAGGAGGTAAATCCGTCCGGCACATCATATTTCGGCAGCTTGGTCACACCAAATTCAATCTCCACATGACATCTCTCCGCGATCCTGTGCGTATTTTCCAGCGCTTCCAGCGCATATGGAAAAAGCCTCGCCATCTCCTCCGGTGATTTCACATAATACTGGCCGCCCTCATAGCGCATTCTGTTCTCATCGCTGAGCTTTTTCTGAGTCTGCAGACAAAGAAGAACATCATGTGGTTCCGCATCCTCTGCCATAGTGTAATGCACATCATTGGTGGCAACCAAATCGATCCCCGTCTCTCTGTGCATGCGGAGAAGCTGCTGGTTTACCGTCTGCTGCTCCGGAATTCCATGATCCTGAAGCTCCAGGAAGAAATTTCCTTTTCCAAAAATATCCTGATAACGCAGGGCTGCGATCTTTGCATCCTCATACATTCCACGGGCAAGATACCTTGCAACCTCTCCTGCCAGGCAGGCACTTAAGGCAATGATTCCCTCGTGATATTTTTCCAGAAGTTCCAAATCCACACGTGGCTTATAATAAAAGCCTTCCACAAATGCCTTGGATACGATCTTCATCAGATTGCTGTAGCCCTGATTATTCTCGGCCAGCAGAACCAGATGGTAATAACGGTCATCGCCACTTCCCACTTCCCGGTCAAAACGGGAACCCGGAGCCACATAAACCTCACATCCGAGGATCGGATTGATCCCGGCTTCTCTTGCAGCCCTGTAAAAATCAATGACACCATACATAACGCCATGATCAGTGATCGCCGCGCTGTCCATACCCAGTTCTTTCACTCTGGCCACATACTCTTTGATCTTATTGGAGCCATCCAGAAGACTGTATTCTGTATGGACATGTAAATGTGTAAACTCCAAATCCTTCTCTCCTTACTGTAAAAACAGGGCTCCGGATCCTCCCCGCTCTGCACTTTTCTCGGAACGTGCCGGAGCGTGTCTGATCCGGAGCCGGTCAACACCTTGTTATTTTTTAATGTAGATCCTTCTGTCACGGATCTCTACTTTTCCTTCTTTCATCAGATGGCCCACTGCACGCTTGAATGCGTTCTTGCTGAGGCCAAACTCTCTCTTGATGACTTCCGGTGAAGCATGGTCATCAAATGGCAGCACGCCTGCAAATTCCTCGATTACGCTGAGTACGCTCTCTGCATCCTCATTGATCTGGATGTAGGCTTTCTGACGGTCACTGACATTCATCTTTCCATCCTCTTTTACCTCAGTGACACGAAGATCAAGAATAGCTCCCGGTCTGTATTTGCCGGTTGCCTCTCTTGCAGGGATCAGTGCGGAATATTTATCATCTACTGCAACAAATACACCGAAGTTTCCGCTGATCTCATAGACACGGCCCTTCACCATATCTCCCGGTACATAAGGAGTTCTGGTGGAAAGATAATGGTACACTTTCATGGTTGCACAGAGTCTGCTGCTCTTATCTACATAAAGAGCTACCAGGCACTCCTCACCTTCACGTACTCTGTTGGTCTGCTCATGGTATGGAAGAAGAAGATCCTTCTCCAGTCCCCAGTCAAGAAAAGCTCCTATTCTGGTGACCTGTTTAACCTTGAGGACTGCTGTCTGTCCCACCTGGAGCATCGGCTCACGGGTAGTCGCGATCAGTCTGTCCTGAGAATCTTTGTAGATGAATACCTCGATCTCATCACCTACTTTGGTTCCTTCCGGTACCTGTTTGGACGGAAGAAGCACACGCTCGTTCTGAGGTGCGTTTCGGTCCTCTCCAAGATATATTCCGAAATCCACGGTTTTTACAACCAGTAATTTCTGTTTTTTACCTAATTCTATCATTCTTACTCCTGTTCCTTAAAACTATATATGATCATTTACTATTTGCTGTCTGTCCTGCATTATAACATAAGAGAATTATTATAGAAAGCACAAAAAAGGCAGCTTCGGAAATTTCTTTCCGTCACTACCTTTTATTTGACATTCATGGGGGAATCTGCCCCCACATTGGGTCAGTCTGTTATTCTGTTGGTTTCTCAACCGGCATCGGGTTCATCATTTTAATGACAAAAAGTACGATCAGCATCAGCACGATTCCCACCGGAAGAGCGATCCATGCTGTTTTTACAAAGCCTGCAACAATATAAGTTACAAAGGATACTGCTGCAGCCAGGATCGCATACGGAAGCTGTGTGGAAACGTGAGTCACATGATCACACTGTGCTCCTGCGGAAGCCATGATCGTTGTATCGGAGATCGGTGAGCAGTGGTCTCCGCAAACTGCACCTGCCATGCAGGCGGACATGGAAATGATCATCATCTCAGGACTGGATTTCTCAAATACCGCAACAACGATCGGGATCAGGATACCAAAGGTTCCCCAGGAAGTACCTGTAGCAAATGCAAGTCCACATCCAACCAGGAAAATAATGGCCGGAAGGATAACTTCAATACCACCGGCAACAGAACGCATGGCTTCTTCTACGAATACCGCTGCACCAAGTGAGTCTGTCATAGCCTTCAGTGTCCATGCAAAGGTCAGGATCATGATCGCCGGTACCATAGCCTTGAATCCTTCCGGGATGCATCCCATACAGTCTCTGAAATTGACCACACGGCGGATCATATAGAAAATAATGGCAAACACCAGACCAAAAGCACTTCCCATTGCAAGGCCTGTAGAGGCATCACTCTGTGAAAATGCGGTAACAAAATCTGTTCCGCTGAAAAATCCTCCTGTGTAGATCATACTGATGACACAGCAGATAACAAGCACAACGATCGGGATCACAAGATCGATCACCTTTCCTCTCGGATTCGGTGTCTCATCATCCGTTGCATTCTCATACGGTCTTGCAGATGTTGTATAAAGATCTCCGTTCAGAGCATTGATCTCATGTGTTCTCATGGCACCAAACTCGGTTTTCATCAGTACCATGCCAACCATCATTACAATCGTAAGGATCGCGTAAAAGTTATACGGGATGGTTCTTACAAAAATCGCAAGTCCATCCTGTCCCTCTACGAATCCGCTGACTGCAGCAGCCCAGGATGAGATCGGTGCGATGATACATACCGGAGCAGCTGTTGCATCGATCAGGTATGCAAATTTCGCTCTGGATACGTGATGTCTGTCAGTTACCGGACGCATAACGCTTCCTACTGTCAGGCAGTTAAAATAATCGTCAATGAAGATCAGGATTCCAAGGATGATCGCTGCAAGTTCCGCGCCCACACGCGTGTGGATCTTTTTGCTGGCCCATCGTCCGAATGCGGCGGAGCCGCCGGCCTTGTTCATCATACATACCACAGATCCCAGGATAACCAGGAAGATCAGGATACCTACGTTATAGCTGTCAGCAAGAACCTTGATGATTCCTCCCTCAAAAATCTGTGTTACCGTTCCTTCAAATTTAAATCCGGAATAGATCAGTGCTCCTACTACAATTCCCACAAACAGAGAACTGTATACTTCTTTTGTGATCAGTGCAAGGACGATCGCAACAAGAGGTGGAAGCAGTGCCCAGATCGTTGCATACAGAGCAGGCTGGTAAGTCTCCTCCGCATCCGCAGCCAGCACAGTCAGGGGACTTGCCAGTGCGCCCATGAATACCATTGCCATAACAGACAATGCTGTTCCTGCTTTTTTACTCATTTTTCTCCTCCCTTTTCGGGGACAAAAAAACGGAGGCTGTCTCTTCTTAAGAACACCTCCGGTTAAATAATCCTTATTTAACTAATAGCCTGTCAGAAAATCTCCATTCAGCATATTAAATGCAGATCTCCCGAAGTGCTACCGATAGCGCTCCACATCCGTGACAGTACAACGCATATTCTGCGTTATCCCAGCACCCTGTCATCTGGCCTTCCAGAGCACTTCGGCAAATTTTCCTTTCTTTATGAACAGCCTGCCAGGGCCTTGCATCCATAAATACTGATAAAATCCGCGCCTCTATCTTCTTATCCGTGACCGTTTGCCCTCCGCAGGACTTCCCGGCCATCTTTTTTTCTTTATACTGTAGCAGTTTCCGACATAAATATCAAGTAGTTTACACAGATTCCTGCCATTGAAAATGTCAATATTAAATGCGACACTTTTTTAACTTTTTTCAACTGATTTTCCGGATCTCTTCTTCAAACAGTTCGCCCGCCGAATGATAGTCGTGGATCTTCCGCGGATAATTATTCACCCAGCTTTCAATCGCAGATATTTCTTCATCCGTTTTTTCATCGAAGTTTGTTCCTTTCGGAATATGTCTTCTTATCATTTTATTTGTCACTTCGTTGCTTCCTCTTTCGTAGCTGCTGTATGGATGACAATAATATGTCTTTGTCCTGCTGCCTGCTCCCAGTGCTGAACGTTCAATTCCTTCACAGTCTGCAAATTCGCTTCCGTTATCCATTGTGATCGTTTTGAATACTTGTTTGAACATATCGCCCCACTTTCTTTCGATCGCGTCCAGCGCGTTGACAACTGCTGCCGCCGTATGTTCTGGCAACTTCATCACAATTTCATCGCGTGTTTTTCTTTCAGTCAATACCAGAAGACTGTTCTTCGATTTCCCGCGCTTTCCTTTTACTGTGTCCATTTCCCAGTGTCCAAACTCTTCGCGTGTTTCAATTTCTTCCGGTCTTTTTTCTATGCTTTCACCTGCTGATGCTCTCGCTTGTGTTTTCTTAACTTTTTTATATGTACGTTTCTTATTCTTTTTAACCGGAAGATTTTTATTTGTCAGGTGCAGAAAGATCCCTTTGTCAATATAGCTGTACAGTGTTGTTGTACAGATCATCACACTGAATTCACTTTCTTTTTGTTGCGCCTTAATTTCCCCCAGCACCGCCGCCGGACTGTAATCTTCTTTCATGATCTTTTCTTCAATATAATTCGCCAGTCTGATGTCATTCCCGATCTTCAGACTGCCCCCTTTGCTTTTCAGATTTTCTTCATATTTATCATGTGCAATATCAGGGCTGTATCTTTCTTCCGTTGTCAGATCTGAATTAAGCGCAGTAAAACGTCCTCTTTTTAACTCTCTGTATATCGTGCTTCTATGCACATGTAGCATGTCCGCGATCTCTTTGATTTTTACTCCCGCTTTTATCAATGCTTCAATTCTGATCCGGTCTGCTTTTGTCAAATGTTTGAACGTTCTTTCCATCTCCGCTTTCTCCTTCTATAAAAGAAGCCGCAGGCGATGATCATGATCGTCTGCGGTTCCTTGTAATTTATACAGCCTTATTTATCCCTTAATATTTTTTCGACAATTAGTTTTTCAATATAGTCAGGGCAACTTCTTTCCCCATTTTCCCAGTTTGTCAGCGTTCTATATGGAATTTCTAGCCACTCTGACAATTCTCTTCTGCTCATATTTTTCTGTTTGCGTGCTTCTTCTATTTTCATTCTATTCGCTTCCTTATATTCTGCATTCTTTTTCAATCATTTCATTGATAACGCTTTCGTCATACCCTCTTCCGTAATATTTGAAGATAACGCTTCCATCGTCAAATACTATCCAGTCACAATTAGTATCATTTAAAATTCCATCAAGTGCAACATCAGTCGGCAGTTCATGCCCGAACATTGAAAAATAACCAGCAGCTTCATCTATTGATGCAAAACTAAAAACTTCCCCGCCTTCTTCTTTGCATATCATGATATAATCATGCTTTGTGTATCCTTTTACAGCTTTCATTTTCTTTGCACCCCTTGTCTTTTATTTTTTTCCTGCTATAATCTAATTAAGCACTTGGGGCGGTTAGCAGGAATGTTTAGGTATCCGCCCCCTGTGTGATCCCTTATTCTATTTTATTTTCTTATTTCTTCAAGTATCTTGTCAATATGTTCCACGGTATGTATTTCTCCGTTTGTCCTTGCTACTTCTCTAATTGATACCAACATCGCTAGTAAATCGGCTTTGCTCATTTCTTCGTTCTCCATTGTTTTCTCCTTTCCTGCTGTTCCCTTGTTACAATTATATTATATACCCATTGAGCCTATTTGTCAATCTTTTTTTACTCATTGAGCTACTTTTTTACAAAGAAAAAACACTATGATTCCATAGTGTCATCTTCTTCAAGCAGATCATCAACCGTCACATTCAAAACCTTTGCAAATAGCTTCAGTTCGTAATCGGTCACAAACCTTGTCCCTATTTCAATTCTGCTTATACTGTCGCGTTCCAGTGTTATCCCTTGCAGCTGAATTTTCGCAGCCAGTTCCATCTGCGTCATTCGCTTTTTCAATCGTTCAATCCGAATCCTGTCACCGCATAGATTCTTTTTGCCTTTATAGGTGTATATCTTCATCCTTCATTCTCAATCCCTTGTGTTAATGTTCAGCATCATTCTTGACATTAGCACTTTTTTCACCTATATTTGTGTTAATGATCAGAATTGCAGAAAACTGATCAAATATTATTATATAACGAAGGGGGCTTTTCCTATGTTTGGTAAAAAAGCAGATGACAAAATCGCCAAGAAACAGGCGGAGCAGGAAGCAAAAGACAAGGCGGCTATGGAAAAATTCGGTGTTGATTTCGACAGTTACACTTCGGACGACATCAAAGAAAAGAATGTCGCATCCCTTAAAGAAATCGCATCCAGTCTTGCAGGTTCAAAAATGTATTCTTTCGGAAGTCTTTTAAGTGGAAATTCAAATGAAACTTTCGCACTGGAAATGTCACGCGCACAGGTTGAACAGAATTTCATTCTTATGCGTCAGAATGAAGAAATCATCCGCCTGTTGAAACAGATCGCAGAAAAATAATTTTCTTCTTTTTTGTACATATTGTCATCGCATAGATTCCGATCAGCGTCATGTATTTGATCTGTTTTCGTGATATTGCACAAAAGGCAGCGACCGTTCTTTGATCGCTGCCTTTTCATTATTCCATTTTCTTACCTTTTAGGTACTCACAAAACAGCTTGTCTTCCTCTTCGTCCGCTTTCTTCGCTACCGCTGTTATTGATAACATGAAAATAGTTGTCACAGATCCAAACGCCGCAGACACGATTGCTGTGACGATGTATGATACCGGAACCATCGTTATTCCTCCGGAATAAATTCTGTGTGTTCTGGATCTCCCGAAATCCAGTATCCGTCTGTCGTCTTATAAAGTACCCTGTCACCGATCTTTGCTTTCTTCTCGACTTTCTTTTCATCAAACATCGTCACGCCACAAATCGCATCGTCTTCAAACGAAGGTCTTCTGCGAAGGCGAAGTCTTCCTTCAAACACTCTGCGGATCGTTCCATGTACTTCTTCTTCGCTTCTGGCTGCTGCCGCCGCTGCTTCAACGTCTTCTGCTGTGATTTCGTCCATTATTTCTTTCACTTCTTCAGCCGAAACTTCACCAACTTTTTCTCCGGTTTCATCATATGCATTCACAGATCCATCCGGTTTTTCTTCCAGTGCTGCATCATCTGGAACGTCATCTGTCACCTCAACTTTCAGCGGATACAGTTTTACACCTTCTTCATCCCATACTGACAAGCCATCCTTTTCTGCTGCCTTTTTTGCGTTCTGGATTGTTTTGTATCCCTTATTCGCTTTTTCATCGAAAGTGTTTCCAACATAAAACATCTGTTTCCCTCCTTCCTATTTTGCTTTCAGGTAACTGATTGAACTGAATCCGATATACTCCACTCCATCAAGCGTCACAGTAATGTATAACCATTTCGTTCCATTCGATGTATTATAATAGCCGTAATTATGCACTGTGGTTCCTTTCGGAATACAGCACAAAGCCTTTTTGTTCTTTCCAGCGTCGTTTCTGCAATACAGATCAGTTGTTGTGACGTAGTATCCCGCCAGCTTCTTGTCGTACTCTCTCGCATAGCATGTTGACTTGACGGTTTTGCTGATGGTCTGATCTGCTGGCTGTGGCTTCGTAGTTGTTGCCGCTGATCCATTCAGAATTCTGTTTACTTCTTTCTGAATAGCATCCGGATCATAACCACTTGCCGAAAGTGCTTTTCTTCTTGCTTCTCCGTTCCCCCACTGTCCCGCAATTACTTCATGCGCTACGGTTGACACGCTCTTTCCCGGTGTATTTACTGGCTTGCTTTCCGCCTGATCACTGTCATATTTTGGTGCGATAAATCCTCGAATATATCTTCCATTCAGTGATACGGTTCTTTTCTTAACGCTGTCGCTGTAATTGCCTTCGGTAACGACAAAATATCCTGCTGCCTGATTAACATATGTAACCGTTCCAACATGATCCGGTGTTCCGGTATTATCGCCCACGCCGTTATCCTGCCAATCATACAGCACCGCTTCGCCCAGCTTCGGAACGTGTGCGTCATTTTCTTCCCATACGCCCATCTGCTTCGCTCTTTCAATCAGATAATAGCAGCTGATTTCAATCGGCATAATTGCCGTATATTTCAACGCGACGGCAAGTGCTGACCAAGTGCAAGCGCACCACGCCCATCCATACGCCATTTTTGTCCCGCGCGGGAATGCACCTGTGAAACTATTGTAAATATCAATAATTGATTTATATGATCCATCCGCTTCATTTTTTCCGATCCAGCTTTCTACCAGATCCACAACCGCCTGTCTTGAATACATTTTTGCACCTTCTTCCCCTGATTTATCCACATTGTCCACAACATACTGTTTAATCCACCGCACGCAACACTGATGTCTGCTTTCAAACTTTTTATCCCCCACCTGATTATCATTGCTTGTATCCTTCTGATCTAAGATCAGCGATGCATACACTGTATCAGGTGTGTATGGCTTTTTCGCTCTCGCAAAAATTCGTTTTACTGGTTTTGAACCACCAAGATGTTCTACTTCGCACCACATCATCTGTGCCTGTATATTATCAACGCCGTATGCTTCAGCTTCAGCGATATATTTTTCCATCAGTTCCTTGAATAAATCATCCTGACACTTCTTTCCTGCATCCGTTGTGATAATCGCAATCAATGCAGCTTTTTCTTTTGCTGTCGGATTCCATCTTGTAGCTTCCCAGTCTACTGACAGTTTCTTTTCGATTCCTGCTGTGTCAGCAGTCCTGAAGGCTTTCGGATCTGCCTTCAGGATCATCTGACACAATCTTCGACCTTCATTCCCATAATTTTGCGCCCAGCCTAATGTACACGTTTTTTCATTGTCTGCATTTGCTGCCTTTCCGGCATACGCACCATATTTTCTTTTTCCATATGTCTGCCCGCCAGATTCCACGCCGCCTATAATGTTGGTTAAAATTGTCAGATATTCTTTTTTCATTACTGTTCACCATCCTTTGACACAGATGCTTTTCGTGTCAAAACTTCGATTGCATTCTGGATCACTGTCGGAAGTGGAATTCCCATCAGTCCGGCATTTTCCGTGATGCTGATCAATTCATTTGCCATGAATCCAATGATCACTGCATTGCGAATATAATTTACGCCCAGCGCAAGATCCAGACGGTATGCAATCAACACAAACAGTAATGTCACACCTTTTCTGCACAGCCCCTTCCATCCGGCTCTGCTTTCCAACGCTCCGTTTTCCGTTTTTCTGCTGTTATGAAAAATTCCCGCAACAATCAGCCCCGATAAATAGTCAATCACCATAAAGATCACCAACGTCACAAGTGCCTGATCCCATCCACCGAAAGCAGCTGCAATCGCGCTTCCTACTACTCCAACAGCAGTGCAGATTCCTTCTTTCATGTCATATCCTCCTTAGTTTCATTTCGATCCTGTCAAGATCATCTTCTGCCTGTTTTCTTTCTTCCGAAAGATCGGCAGGGAAGACCGCGCCCGCGATCCTCTCCTGCTCGATCAGGACAGCCTGTTTTCTGACGATGTCTGCCAGCTTTTCCGTTACGTCGCACATCATATCGACGATTTCCAGCAGACTTCCGGTTCCGCCTTCATACGGTTCCTTCACTTCGCCCATGTCTGCCACTCCTTACTGCTCTTCGCTCTCTTTGATCAGATCTTCGCATCCACTTTCGATCAGGATCTGTTCGACCTTATCTTTCAGAAGACGCGGCACTCTTTTGTACAGTGCAATCGCTTCTTCTTTTGTTTCCGCATACATGATCTTCTGCGCCCATAACATAGCCATCATCGTTTCACCCTCCTTCCCGAATAAAATTTTGTATATTGAATGCCTAACAAAATTAAGCATATACAAGCTCCGACATTTCCAGCAGGCAGGATTCCAGCATTTCATTCTTTTCCTGAAGTTTCTGAATTTCAACAGTCATTTCTGCCCGCGTCATTCCCCCGCTTTCCGGATCCGGTTCATCATCTTTCATGTCTTCGTCTTTTCCAGCCTGATCAGTCTTCCCGTACTCCCAGTATTTTTCAAAGTCATCTTCGATCTGTTTTGTCGTGATCGTACTGTCCGCCGGAAGTTCAAACACTACTTCATCAAAACGGTACATCTTCCGATCCTTTGCGTCTTCCTGACGGTATTCCTTGATATTGTCCGCCATCCTGACGGTCATTGCGCCACCCGGAAGATTTTCCATCATTACCTTTTCCGGCTTCTGATCTGCATCTACGTTCAAGTAAATCATGCAATTCCTCCATTCTTTTCTGATATTCCAGTTGTCCATAGAATCCATTTACGCAATGCGCCACCTGAAGCAGTTCTTCCGTGTGGTATCTTTCTTGTAAATGGAATGAATCAGATTGTTCAATATAGCTGTTATACGATATTATCTTCTGCGCCCGTTCACGGCGCAGTGTTCCATCACGCTTCAGTTCTCTATATCCACGGATCAGCTGTCGTCTTGCCCTTTTGAATACGCGCCGCCGGATCGTGATGTGTGTTCTGCTGATTCTGTATCCTGCCATGTCCAGCATCGGTACGCCCCTTTGCCCCGGACGCGGCAGGTTCCGCCTTCGCTTTTCTTCTTCAATCGGCAACAGCTTGATAATTCCTGTCGTTTCTTTTATTTGCAAGTGCTGATTCTTTGTCATCCACTTGTCCAATGCTTTTACTGCCCGCTGTTCTCCTTTTATGGATCCGGATCCTATCGAAAAATCATCCATAAATGTTCCGCAGCGTATAACATACGGTATCTTTTTTCCTCTTCGCGTCGATCCCAGTGTATACAGATAGCGGATCGCATACGACATCGCAAAATTAAAGAGCCATGCATCAAGATACCCGCCGATGATCAGATGTCCGCCCGGTGCGACGCTCTTTAAATATTTCAGCAGCCCGATCGCATATCTTGCTTTCGGAATTTCCATCATCACCAGTTCTATACATACATCGTATTGAAGTGAAGCATATGCATGTACAACATCTGTTTTTCTCACATATTCAATTCCCAGCGATTCCTTCAGGAAATAACGCAACATCTGATCTTTCAGCATTGTCTGCCCGTGTCCCGGAATGCTTGCATGTTGCGTTGGAAGCAATCGCGCCTGAATCAATGGTTCTATCATCAGTTTCGTAATATGACCGATCAGCTGATGCATAATACACAGCAGTGCAATGTCCCTGATCTTTCCCGTCATTCCATCCGGACGCTGCCGGATCGTCACTGGTTCCATATCGTCCGGTTCTATTCCGTGATCGACCAGATCTTCCACAATCCCAAGCATTGCCAAGCCAATCGCTTCAACAGCTTCATTTTTGTACTTCCACGATCCGGATAAATCATCTATTTTTATATCGTCGCGTGGAATTCCTGCATACTTTTCAATAAACGTCAGTACATCGTTTCTTCTCCATTTTCCTTTGAAACATTCGACAACTGCCTGTTCGCACAGCTGTCTGCTTAACTTTTTATATCTCTTTTTATGTGCCATCTTATTTTTACTTTATGTGTGAAGCGGCTTTCGGTTGCGACAGATCCTTGAATCAGGATCCGTCTTGTTACTACTTGCCGCACGCATAACCCGCGGTTATACATGCCAGTTTCCCGGCTTCCGGTTTTACTGATTTTCTCTTATGCGCGGATATACAGACGCATTTCAGCAAGTTTTCACCTGCCTTCATAAATACATAAATTCGCGGACGACTGTTCCAGTTCGAGTTACCCGGCGCATTGTTGCCATTCTCCGCAGCCAGACCAGCATTCCCGCCATTGTTCAAGTTCGCAAAACGCCACGGGCAGCGAACCCCGGCGGAGTTGGTACCGTAGAAAGCCGATCCCGCGCCTGCATACCCTTTTTATTTTCTTTTCCTGTTAGGTGTGTATGAGTGGTCTTGCCCCTCTGGTCTGCTTACGCAGACCATTCACCCCGCTTTTTACCCGCGCCACAAAGCCGCGGACGACTGTACCAGCCCGAGTTACCCGGCGCAGCGTTGCCATGCTCCGCAGCCAGACCAGCAAACCCGCCAACGTTCAAGGACGCAAAACGCCACGGGCAGCGAACCCCGGCGGAGTTGGAACCGCAGAAAGCCGATTTAAAATAAGTCGTTGAAGATCCGCCGATCAGCTTCGGAAACAGCACACCCAACTTTGACTTGATAAATGCTTTCACATAGTTCCATCCGGACGGCATACCGGAATATACAATACCTGTACCTTCATAGTCCACTGTGATTGATCCCGACAGTTTCTGACTGTCGCGGCACTGATACACAGTATAATCAAATCCTCCTGCTTCATTTGCAGTCGTGTCATACAGTGGATCCAGCCCGATCGTATATGATCCATCCAAAACTTCTACACCAGCAACACGAAGCGGTGTCTTTCCTGCTGTCAGGCTGAATGTGCATCCGTCTTTATGTCCCGGCAATGCTTCTGTTGCGCCCGAATGCCACGGCATAGTTGAAATCCACGTTGTTGCTGTCGTTGTGATCGTTCCGCTGATGTCAAGATTGATCGCTGTGTATTCTGTTCCATTTACTGTTACTTTTTCGATTGAAGATACTTTCACCAGATCCGCAAGGTTACGCATCCATGCATTCCATCTGTCTTTATTCGACTGTGCGCCCATATCGCCAACCGATACCGTGGATCCGACAATGAATCCTGCTGCCTGACTTGCAGACAGAAGAACCCTTTTCACATTTTCTTCCGGCAACGCTACCATGTACTGATAGTTGTAACTTGTGCATCCTTCAGCGATGTTTGAGTTTTCCAGATCAAAATGTCTTAACTGCCACATACGAAGAATCCATCTTGTATCGCAGTCATTCCACAGTCCTTCATAAATTGTTTTCTGTCGTGCCTTCTGGATCCCCGCCGTTGCTGATGCGAAGTTATATGCCTTGATCCCTGCGCCGGATGTCAATGCGCCTTTGCTGTCCAGACCACCGGGGAATGTTGCGTGCCATGTGATCGGTCGCTTTTTATTTTTCGGATCCACATCCCCCGCATCTGGATAATAGCCGGATCCCCTTGTTGTTCTGAATGAAATATAATCATATGCACCGTCATTCCATTCTTTAATCCATAATGCAAGCGCAAATGTATATACTGGCGCATCTTCGCCAGTGATGTCAAAACCATCTTCACCTTCAAAATATGTGATATTCATGGTTCCGTCTTCCAGTGACAGCGCGTTTGCTCTGATATACCATGTCATCGGATCTTCATCCGCCCAGTCTTCGATCGCTTCAGTATTTTCTGTACACAGCTGTGCTGCCGCTTTATCTGCCAGATCATCCATCGGTGTCATTTTTGTTATTCCTGATACTGACGGATCATAGCTTCGCAGTGTGTACGTCTTTCCATTCCATGCCTGTGCTGCTGCTGTTGCAAACCTTGAAAGCAATTTATACTTGTCTGTTTCGCCTGCTGCCAGCGCGTGCGGATACCATGACCAGAAAACCCGTGTTGTATTTGTCCCGTCAAGTAATTGTCTGCACGCAGCATCAAGTGCTTCTGCCGAATTCTGTCCGCCATTCAGCGCGATCGCTTCCAGTGCCGCCGCCATTCTCTCATGCTGTGCATAAGATGGAAATGATAAATCAATTCCTTCCATTCTTCTTTTCCTCCTGTTTACTCATTGATCGGTGTTAGTACCAGATGCGGGATTCCCCGTTCTGTATAAATTGCGTATGCATATTTGATATTCGCATCTTTATCCAGCATATATGATGCTTCATTGATCTGCCCCGCAATTTTTACAGCTTCATTTGCCTTGTCCAGAACTTCTTTCGCCTGCTTCTGTCTTTCCTGTTCTGCCGTGACGCGATCACTTTCTGCTGACACTCTGCTTTTTTCCGCGTTCACGCGACCTGCTTCCGCTTTCGCTCTAGCTTCTTCTGCGTTCACACGCTTCGTTTCCGCCTGCACTCTGGCTTCTTCTGCCTTCACGCGACCTGCTTCCGCCTTCGCTCTAGCTTCTTCTGCGTTCACACGCTTCGTTTCCTGATCAGCATACTGTTTCATTGTCTTATCGAAGATAGAAAGTTCATCGCCCGAAACGATCGCATCTTCATCTTTTACTTTTGCTTCAATCTCTATTTCAAAAGTGACCGATGTTGCCACCTGCATCAGATCTGAAGATTTTACTTCCACTTCACACAATGCTGTTCCCGCTGCTGCCAGTGCCTGACTGTCCAGTTCTACCATCACAACATTGTCCGTGAATTCACACGGTGTATATACCCTGTGTCTATCTGGTTTTCTGATGAACGCTGTGACGCTGGATCCCGCCGGGATCGTGTATGGTTCCCCATGATCCAGCAATACGGTTTCGACATACCTCGTCGCCCGATCACCCTGTTTCGCAGACACCATATACTGTTTTGTCCCGCCTGACATTTCGATTTCGATTCGCTGAATTACTTTTCCAAGTGCCACCGTCTTCCCTCCTTTCTATAATCCGAGTTTGTTCAGGATCTGCTGCATTGTCACTTCGGATCCATC
>OGOG01001001.1_pt1 | contig 29689 bp, 22 predicted proteins | sample 1552581 | NCBI WGS metagenome assembly OGOG01 (sample SAMEA2580152, study PRJEB22360) | human gut metagenome | biome: human gut; feature: human-associated habitat; material: faeces | place: Denmark | collected 2008/2010 | reverse complement strand
TGGAAGATGAAGGCGAAATCTATGAAAGTATAGAAGATATTTGGCCGGATTATCCAAGTAAAGAAGATTTCTTCTTCAACGAAGAAGAGTATTAATTCGAACAAAGTTACACAGATAAACAAATGCCCGGGAAGTGTGAAAACTACCGGGCATTTTGTTTATCAAGCTTAGAATACGGGCATCTGCCAGATGAATCCTACTGATATGCGATTGGTACTGTAATTATTCTGTCCCAGTACCTTGGCACGTGAAGTAAAATCATAGGAACGTCCTACATAGGTTAAGAAGAAATGTAGATTGGTTTCCATCGGGTAGAACTCTATTCCGGCTAAGTATCCCCATGAGGTACGATAGTTTCCTTTGGCAATGCCTTCGGTGCTTTTGGTGACAGATGCCGTCTCGTACATCCCTTTGACGAATGCATTCCATTTCGGCTGGAAGCGATAATTCAGTTTAGTCACGACCGATAAATAACCTGCATCAAAAGCATTATGTCCTCCGGCACGCCCAACGATACTCGTGATGGTTCCATTCCGGTCGATGCCTTCATGTGAATACATGACATCGACAAACATGTTGAATTTGTCCAGATTCAGTTCGTTGCCAAAAGCGTAATAATACATGTTTTTACTTTTGGCTTCGTTCAGAACGGAGGCAGACCAGCGGGTTTTGATCAAATCATTGAAGTTACCGTTCCAGTTCAAAGTGTAAACCAAAGGAAGTTTCCCGGAGCGTAAGTCAGGCAATTTGCCCTCTTCATTTTCGGTGATGCCATAGGTGCTGTCGAAAGAACCGTTCCGGCTGTTTAATACCTGTAGATTGAGTTGTTGGTCGGCAGTAATGTTATAGCCGACGTTGAGACCTGTCATAAAGTTGCTCATGTTTTCAATCATATCGCAGTATTCGTAAACGTCGATCGGGTTCAGATCGAATTCAAAACCGCCATAAGCCGCACATTGTTTTCCTGCAAAAAGGTTGAATTGATCATTCAGTTTGATACCGATACCAGCGTAGTCAATGGAGGTAGGGACATTGTCGATCATACCTCCTCCTTCGTTGGAACGGTTGAGGCGCTGGCGGTAACGGTATGAAAGCCAATTGTTGATATTTCCCTTCATTTCGATGCGGAGCTGGCGCATCTTAAAAGCTCCTTGTTCAAATCCGTCTCTGAAATTGGCATCGAAACTACCCTGCATATTAAGGTAAAGATTGAATTTGTCCGATTTCTTTTTGACATCTGTCAATTCCTCAAAGAGGGTCTTGTCGACCATAAATTTCTTACTCTTCTCTGTGTTTTGGGCGTATAACCCTTGGATACTACCCACTAAGAGCAGTATAAACATTATTTTTTTCATTGCTAAGTATAGGTTTAGGTGGGGGCAAACTAATAAGATAAAAACCTTTTTATTGGGTACTCTTTTCTACAGAAAGTACGAATCAAGGGTAATAATATATTTGGTGAACTTTATAGTCAGCCCCTACATATATAAATAGATTAATAAAACCATTTCTTATCTTTCCTTGGAAGGAAGAAGTTGCAAAAGGCTTTAATATTCATTGAAATATTGCTGTATCAGTTTCCAATCATTCGTCTTTGTTAATGCAAGTATTAACAGAACGCGGGCTTTCTGAGGATTCAGTTCCTGTGAAGCGATGAATTGATACTTGGCGTCATCCACTTCTGCATCGAGAGTGGTGGGGCCTGTCGGTACTCTGGAAGAGCGAACTACCAGGATTCCTTTATTTCGAGCCTCAGTCAACACGGGGAAGATGTTCTTATGGATGTTACCGTTGCCTACACCGGCGTGGATAATTCCTTTGTAACCATTGCTTAAAAGAGGAGTCACCATGTCGGCTTCAATGTTGGAGTAACTATATACGATACCGACTTTAGGAAGGGAATTCAGATTGTTAACATCGAAAACGGATTGTGTAGTATGTTTTTTCAGCGGAGATTGGTTGTAAAACACTTTACCATTGAAAATGTAACCCAATGCACCCGAATTAGGAGCTTGGAAAGTCTGTACATCGATTGTATTCATTTTCTGTACGCTTTCGGCCCCGAGAACCAATCCGTTCATGGCTACTAATACCCCTTTTCCTTTCGATTCTTTCGCTCCTGCCGTTACTACTGCATTATAGATATTCAGCGGGCCATCTGCACTCAGAGCGGTAGAAGGACGCATAGCCCCTGTCAGTACCACTGGTTTGTCACTTTTCACTGTCAGATTCAGGAAATAAGCCGTTTCCTCCATCGTATCGGTTCCGTGAGTGATGACGATGCCATCGATATCGGAACGCTTCAATAATTCATTGATCTTTTTGGCCAGCGTCAGCCATACAGCATCGTTCATGTCCTGTGAACCGATCTTTACGATCTGCTCGCCCGTCACATTGGCGATGTCATTCAAACCGGGAACTGCATCAAGTAGGGTGCTGATGGCAACCTGTCCTGCCGTATAGTTGGTTGAGGTGGCCGAAGTTCCGGTTCCGGCAATTGTTCCGCCTGTTGCAAGAATGTGAATGTTAGGTTTCCCTGCAGCGAAAGCTAAAGTTACGGAGAGTAGTAAAACGACTACTGTCAGACTGGTTTTTTTAAATTCTTTCATGACTAAATGGTTGTTTAGGTTAATATATCGATTGTTTAATAGATTTGTATAAACAGTAATCCCAAAGCGATCGCCACTACGGTGGCAACAAGTCCCGGCATCATAAAGGAATGATTCAACACATATCGCCCGATTTTTGTTGTGCCGGTACGGTCAAAATTGATAGCCGCCACTACTGTCGGGTAATTCGGGATAAAGAAATAGCCGTTTACAGCCGGGTACATGGCAATGAGCATATAAGGGGAAATCCCTAATGCGATGCCCAACGGCATTAATGCCCGGACAGTTGCGGCTTGGCTATATAGAAGAATGGACATGATAAAAAGTGCGATACCGAATAACCACGGCATCTGTCTTACCAGTCCCTCAATAGATTGCGTCAGCTCTCCCATATTCCCCTGAAGGAATGTGTCACCCATCCATGCGATACCGAAAATGGCAATAACGGCTTGCATTCCTGCTGGAAATACAGAACCTTGCGTAGCTTTCATCCCATCGGTCTTGGTAAACAGCAGAATCAATGCTGCGGCACTCAACATCACAATTTCTATAATGGAGGACATACCTAGAGTGACAGTTTCTCCATCGATATAAAATGAAGGACGCATTCCTTCGATTGACCCGAAACATACGATGAATACAGTTGCTAGTATAAAGATAAGGACTGAAATCAGTGCGTGGCGTTTGTTCTGAACATCATTGATCTTTATTTTCTGGTCTTTGATAAGCCCTTCCGCTACACGCTTTTGGTATTCCGGATCGTCCACCAGCTCTTTGCCGACCCGCATGGAGAAGAAAGCACCTACCAATACCCCGATGATGGTGGCAGGAATGGTAATTTTCAGGATGTCGAACAATGTGATGTCGAATCCAGCCAGTAATCCTAACAATGCAACTGTGGCTGCAGAAATCGGGCTGGCCGTAATCGCTTGTTGTGAAGCGATGACAGCGATACCGAGCGGTCTTTCCGGACGGATTTTTGTTTCGGTGGCTACTTCAGCGATGACGGGAAGTACAGAATAGGCCACGTGCCCCGTTCCCGCTATGAACGTGAAAAGATAAGTGACAATCGGGCTTAGAATGGTGACATGTGAAGGATTTTTGCGTAATAGCCTTTCAGCGAGTTTCACCATGTAATCCAGTCCTCCGGCTGCTTGCATGCATGAAGCTGCCGATATGACAGCGGCAATCATCAACATTACGTCGATAGGAGGGGCGGTAGGCTGCAATCCGAATCCGAAAGTAAGTATTGCTAATCCTACGCCTCCCATTACTCCCAATCCGATGCCTCCTAAACGGGCACCGATAATAATTGCTGTCAGTACAAATGCTAATTGTAGTATCATATGTTTCCTTATTAAAATGGACAAAGATAATGTAATTCAACCGATTGCTAAAACAACAAAAAAGAAGTTGAATAGTTTTTGCATATTTATTAAAACAATAACTCTTTTCTTACGTTATACTTGTAACTGAAAACTTATAATTTTGTTAAAACGAATATTATGGAAAAGAACTTGTCACAAGAAACTCGCATTGAAAGCGATCTTATTGGAAGTCGTGAAGTGCCTGAGAGCGCTTTATATGGTGTACAAACTCTCAGGGGAATAGAAAATTTTAGTATCAGTAAGTTCCATCTGAATGAGTACCCCTTATTCATCAATGCGCTTGCCATTACCAAAATGGGGGCTGCCATTGCCAATTTTGACTTGGGCCTGTTGACGGAAGAGCAAGCCGATGCTATTCTAAAAGCTTGTAAAGAGATTATTGACGGCCAGCACCACGAACAATTTCCTGTAGATATGATTCAGGGAGGTGCAGGCACCACTACAAATATGAATGCGAACGAGGTTATTGCCAACCGTGCCCTTGAATTGATGGGACACAAACGGGGAGAATATCAGTATTGTTCGCCCAACGATCATGTGAATCGTTCTCAATCTACCAATGATGCCTATCCGACGGCTATACATATCGGCCTGTATTATACTCATCTTAAATTGAAGAAACATTACGATGAACTGATTGCTGCTTTCCGCAAGAAAGCGGAAGAATTTGCACATGTCATCAAGATGGGACGTACGCAACTTGAAGATGCCGTACCTATGACATTGGGACAAACGTTCAATGGCTTTGCAAGTATTTTGCAGGATGAAGTCAGGAATCTAGATTTTGCCGCACAAGATTTCTTGACGGTCAATATGGGAGCTACGGCTATCGGAACGGGAATTACTGCCGAACCCGAATATGCCGAAAAATGTATTGCAGCACTGAAGAAGATAACCGGATTGGATATCAAATTGGCTGAGGATCTGGTAGGAGCTACTTCAGATACTTCCAGCATGGTGGGATATTCTTCGGCAATGCGTCGTATAGCGGTAAAGATGAATAAGATATGTAACGATTTGCGTTTATTGGCTTCCGGTCCGCGTTGCGGATTGGGTGAGATTAACCTTCCTGCCATGCAGCCCGGTTCTTCCATTATGCCCGGTAAGGTGAATCCAGTTATTCCGGAGGTGATGAACCAGATTGATTACAAGGTGATCGGTAACGACCTTTGTGTAGCTATGAGTGGTGAGGCTGCGCAAATGGAGCTTAATGCTATGGAGCCTGTGATGGCTCAGTGTTGTTTCGAATCGGCAGACTTATTGATGAATGGCTTCGATACGCTTCGTACTTTGTGTATTGACGGCATTACTGCCAATGAAGAAACTTGCCGCCGCCATGTGCATGATAGTATTGGCGTGGTTACCGCATTGAATCCGGTGATCGGTTACAAGAATTCTACGAAGATAGCCAAAGAAGCTCTTGAGACGGGCAAGGGAGTATACGAACTGGTATTGGAACATGATATACTTTCCAAAAAAGATTTGGATACTATCTTGAAACCGGAGAATATGATTCGTCCGGTGAAACTGGATATTAAACCGAACAAGTAGTACTTGTCGATAAAGAAATAGGTAAACGAGCGTAACTTTACGGGAACTAGATTCCTTTTCGTGAAGTTACGCTCGTTTTTTGTATTCAAAAGTAGTATGTTTACCCATGCATAGTATGGCATGATTTGTATCCGTTATGTTGAATTATTTCTTATGTCTTGATTACAACGAATCACGTGCTTATTCGTGAATATACAGCGGGAATGTCGAAAAATGTATAGTGTAAATGCTTGATTACCAGTGTGTATTTGAAGCGTTTAGACCTCGGTGATGAAGGGCTCCTTCCTCGGTGATGAAGACCCTCTTCATCGGTGGCCAAGGCACCCTTCCTCGGTGATCTCCGAGTGGTTCCTCGGTGACTAGGAAAACGAGCAGTGCCGAGAACTGATTTATGTAAAACATTATTTAATGAATCTTTCACCGATAATTAGCCGAAAGAACTTCTTTTCGACACAAAACGAAAGGTTGCTTCGGGTAATCTGTTTTCACAGACTTATAATCTACCCCCCGGAGCAGTGACGGGAGATTCAATTTATCTTTTTAGGACACAATTTTTTCCCGGTTTTTCAGTTCTTTATATTGATGAATCGGTTCTGTCTTATATTTATTCTCTTCTCTCTGGCTTTACTCTCTCCTCTGAAAGTCAAGGCGCAGTATGATGTACACTTCAATCAGTACTGGGGGTTGAAGGGCTTTTATAATCCCGCTTGGGCAGGACAAACTGACAAACTCAATATTAGTGGAACTTATTCCATGCAGATGATGGGGTTCACCCGCGCTCCCCGGACAATGTTCTTCGGGGCGGATATGCCTTTCTCTCTTTTCAATAAAAAACATGGAGCCGGTGCAGGCTTTTTCAGCGATGCTGTCGGACTGTTTCGCAATCAGCGCACCTGGCTGCAATATTCTTATAAACATCAGTTCCGTAAAAGTAAAAGCAGGCTAGGTATTGGGATACAGGTCGGAATAATCAATGTTGCTTTTGATCCCACGGATATAAATCTTGGTGAAGTGGACGATGATCCGGCTTTTCCAAAGCAAGAGGAGAGCGGTACGTCGTTGGATTTTGGGGTAGGTGCGTTTTACTCCCATCCCAAGTTTTATGTGGGGTTTTCGGGCCAACATCTCACTATGCCCACATTGGAACTGGGAACCACAGAGGCTGGAACAACCAGTAAAATAAAGATTGATCCAATGGTTTATTTCACTGGCGGATACAATATTCAGACACGTAATCCGTTAGTTTCCATACAACCATCGATGTTATTGCAGAGTGATTTTTCCTCCATGAGGCTCGATATGACGGGGCGCGTAATGTATACTTTTAGTGAAAGAGTATTTGTAGGCGGGTTGACTTATTCTCCGGGAATATCTTTTACATTTAGTTTGGGAGCCACTATTCGAGGAATAACCGTTGGATATGCTTACGAGCTTTATACTTCTAAAATCGGGGTGGCAAGTGGTAGTCATGATCTGATGGTCAGTTATGCAATGGATATCAATTTGTTTAAGAAAAGTAAGAATAAACATAAGAGTGTACGAATCTTATAATTGTGAAGAAAAGAATGAAGAGTAAAAACTGTATAGTAGTGACGTTGCTGGTCGCATTGCTTTCTTCTTGTATGGGACGCATGGCAGGAGGTGGTTCCGGTGCGCCCGGTGGGGAGGTGATAGGGGCCAGTGCTACGGCATGGAATGAACCTGCACCTTACGGTATGGTGCTGATAAAACGAGGCTCTCTTAAAATGGGACCGGAAACGCAGGATTCACTTTGGGGAGCGCCTGTTCCGACGAAAGAGATCTCTGTGGAGTCATTCTGGATGGATGAGACTGAAGTTACGGTGGCCGAATACAAGCAGTTTATTTATTGGGTTCGCGATTCTATCATACGTGAGCGTCTCGCAGATCCTGCCTACGGAGGCAACGAGCTATTTAAAATAGAAGAAGACAAGGAAGGTAATCCCATTAAGCCACATCTTAACTGGTCGAAGCCTATTCCTTGGAAGAAGCCTACTGAAGACGAACAGATGGCTATCCAGAGCGTATACAGGAAACATCCGATTGATGGAACTACGATGCTGGATGCTTCTCAAATGAACTATTATTATGAGATTTTTGACTATGTGGAAGCTGCAAAACGTCGGAATCGCCTGAATGCCGCTGATCGTAATAAGAATACGGATATCAGCGTGAATCCGGAAGAAGTGATTATGATCTCCAAAGATACGGCCTATATCGATGATGACGGACGTATTATTAACCGTACGATAACTCGTCCGCTATCCAGCGAGTGGGATTTTCTCAATAGTTATATAATTAACATTTATCCTGATACGACTTGTTGGGTAAACGATTTTCCGAATGCTAACAATGAATCGTACATGCGCCTTTATTTCAATCACCCGAGCTATAATGAAAATCCGGTAGTCGGTGTAAGTTGGGAGCAAGCCAATGCATTCTGTGCATGGCGTACCAATTACCTGCTTGCCGGGCTGAAAGGACAAGCCCGCTTTATCCAGCGTTATCGTTTGCCTTCCGAGGCTGAATGGGAATTTGCGGCAAGGGGACGTGACGGGAACAAGTATCCGTGGGCGGATGAAGAGACGAAAGATGAAAAAGGATGTTACAAAGCCAACTATAAACCCGGTAAGGGGGATTACACAAAAGACGGTAATCTGATAACGACCCGCGTCGGTGCTTATTCTGCGAATTCAAACGGATTGTATGATATGGCTGGTAATGTCTCGGAATGGACTTCGACAGTTTATACCGAATCGGGTATTTTATCAATGAGTGATTTCAACCCCGACCTGCAATACAATGCTGCTATTGAAGACCCGTACAGGATGAAAAAGAAGGTGGTTCGCGGTGGATCGTGGAAAGATGTGAATGCATTTATCCGTTCCGATGCCCGAACACCCGAATATCAGAATGAACAACGGTCTTATATCGGTTTCAGGTGCGTACGTACACAGGTTGGTTATAATAGAAAAGGAAGATAACAATGGGATACAGGGATAATAAAAGAAGCCTGCGTCAGAAAATGCAGGATTTAATGTCGACTCCTAAGGGGCAGACAGTCATGAACTATGCATACAACTGGGGAGCATCTATCGTAATCATGGGTACGCTTTTCAAACTGACACATCTACCGGGGGCGAATTTCATGTTGTTCGCCGGGATGGGTACGGAAGTCCTGATCTTCTTTATTTCAGCTTTCGACCTTTCAGGGGTGAAAAGAGAGCCAAGTAACGAAGGGGTATCGGTTCCTATGGGAGGCGGTGTGATGTCTGCTGTCGGTACGGTAGTTGCAAGCAATGATCAAGTGGCACAAACGTCGGAGGGAAATATCCCATCCGGTAATGTAGTTGCCGGTGGTGGTGGGCCTTCTATCGTTGTTGTTCAGGGAGGTAGCCCTGTACAAAGCGGAGGCACGGTTTCCGCAGGTACACCCATGCAAACAAATGTTGCTGCCGGAACGATGGCTCAACCGGGTGGAGTGGTGATGACCGGACAACCTGGTGGCGCACCCATTACGCCGGAAATGGAAGAAGCTACGACGGCTTATCTGGAGCAACTGAAAGCAATGACTGAAATGTTGTCCCGCTGTACCGAACAGGCACAGAGCGTTTCACAGGATACTGAGCAGATGAATAACCTGAGCAAGAACCTTGCCGGCATTAATGCTATTTATGAAATGCAGTTGCGCAGTGTCAGCACGCAAATAGGTACTATTGACCAGGTACACGAACAGACGCGCAGAATGGCTCGTCAGATTGAAGAATTAAACGAAGTATATGCCCGCATGTTGCAGGCCATGACTTCTAATAAATAAAAAGCAGTTATGAGTTTTGGAACACAGACACCGCGCCAGAAGATGATCAACCTTATGTATATCGTCTTGATGGCATTGCTGGCACTCAACGTCTCATCGGATGTGTTGCGTGGCTTCACCCTCGTGGATGAAAGTCTGACACGTTCTACCTCCAATTCTGCCGAGCAGAACCAGTCTTTGTACAAGGCACTTGCAGAATATATGGAGAAGAATCCTGAAAAGGTAGGTCCGTGGTATGAGAAGGCAATGCATGTTCGGCGGATGTCTGATTCACTGTATGTTTTTGTAGGAGACCTGAAAGCTAAGATAAACGAATCAAGCCAGGAAGATTTGGAAGCTGCTTCTCATGTGATGTTTGCACCTAGTACAGGAAAGGGCAAAGAACTTGCCAAGAGCATTAGTACATATAAAAGTGAGATTTTGGCACAGATTGAAGATCCGGTGCAGAAAAAGATTATCACTGATAATTTTACGCTGAATATTCCTCGCCTTTTTGAGGGGACTCCTGTTGCTGCTGCGGTTACTTTACTTACCAAGTTGCAGAGCGACATACGTTATGCCGAAGGTGAAGTGCTTCACACTTTGACTAAGGATATAGATGTGCGTGACGTACGTGTCAATCAGGTTAATGCCTATGTCATTCCAAGTTCGCAGAACATAGTACGCGGTGGAAAATTGAGTGCCCAGATTATTCTTGCAGCGGTAGATACCACTCAGCGTCCTGCCGTATTTATAGGAGAAAAGCAACTGCCGGAAGAAGCGCACGGATGGTACGAAACGGTTTGTAACAGTACCGGTGAGTTTAATCTGACTGGTTATTTGGAATTGAATCAAGGCAATGGTGAAATATTACGCCGTGATTTCTCGCAAAAGTATACGGTGGTCGAGCCTTCTGCGACGGTTTCTGCTACATTGATGAATGTTCTGTATGCCGGATACGATAACCCGATCAGCATTTCCGTTCCGGGTGTACCCAATGGTCAGGTACAAGCGACCATCGCCAATGGAAACGGAACCTTGAAGCGGGTGGGCAATGGGTATGTAGCCCATCCTACGGCAATAGGTAAGGAGGCAGTGATACGTGTCACGGCTACGATGGATGGAAGAACACAAGTGATGGGAGATTATTCTTATCGTGTGCGTCAACTTCCCGACCCTTCTCCATTTATAGAATATAAGGATGCCAACGGGAGTTTGAAAAGATATCGTGGAGGCAGTGGTTTATCGAAAGCGGTGTTGATGAATACGGATGGAATCGTTGCCGCTATCGATGATGGTCTGTTGAATATCGATTTTCAGGTTCTTGGTTTTGAAACGACTTTCTTTGATAATATGGGAAATGCGGTGCCGGAAGTTTCTTCAAGTGCCAATTTTTCTTCCCGGCAGAAAGATATGTTCCGCCGTTTGTCACGCGGAAAACGTTTCTATATTTCAAGGGTGCGTGCCAAAGGACCGGATGGGGTAGAACGTTTGCTGCCTACTACGTTGGAAGTGATAGTAAATTAATTAGGAACTACAAATTACGAGTTACGAATGATGAAACGTAAGATTAGTATAGCTGTGGGTGTGGTCATGTTACTGGGGATACTCCCTGCATGGGCGCAACCGAAGGCCCGCGCAGCCAAAGAAGAGGCAAAGAACCCGAAGCAGGAAATGTCTGTTCGGGCTCAGAGCCGGTATCCTCATGCCAAAGCACTTCCGCAGGATCTGATTTGGACACGTGAGGTGTATCGTATATTGGATATGAAGAAAGAAGAAAATGGTGCCCTCTATTATCCTGTAGAACCCATTGGTGACCGGATGAATCTTTTCTCTCTTATCTTTAAGTTGCTGGCTCAAAAGAAAATTCCTGCATATGAATATCTTTTGGATGGAACTGAGCGGCTAACTTCCGATAATGAGATCAAGTTCAAGGATGTACTCGACCGTTTCAGCATCTATTATGAGCAAAAGAAGCTGAAGGAGCGTAAGGACAGCGTTCTCGTCATCGATAACAGTGATGTTCCTTCGGCTTATGTCCTGAGCTATTTCGTTAAGGAGGTGTGGTATTTCGATCAACGGACTTCCACTTACAATTCCATGATAACGGCTTTATGTCCGGTCTACCATCGTCAGGATGATTTTAGTATGGAGCCTGTCAAGTTGCCTATGTTCTGGATTGATTATCAGGATTTGGCTCCTCATCTGACTAGTGCCATGATAATGGCGAGCAATTTTAACAATGTAGCCAATCGTAGTATGGATGATTTCTTTGTAAGTCATCAATATAGTGGTGATATCTACAAAACAACCAATCTTCAAAACCGTCCGTTGGCTGAATATTGCAAGACGGATAGTGCAATGATAAAGGAACAAAAGAAGATCGAAGCAGAATTAGTGAGTTTCGAAAAGAGCCTTTATGGTTCGGATACACTGTCTGTTGCAAAAGAAAAAGTGGTTGTGAAGGAAAAAGCATCTTCTAAAAAAGCTGCGAAAGAAGCCACAGAAGAAACGTCCGCAAATGAGGAAGTTGCTACACCGGTGGAAGTAAAAACTAACTCAAAGAAGAAAGGACGTGAAAAATCGACCTCGACTGTTCGTAAGAGTGGTGGCTCCAAACGTGAGTCGGCTGCACCAAAAGCGTCCGTTCGCAGGCAAAGAAGGTAAACAAAATAGTCATATTGTGTGTTATTTAATTTTAATTACATATCTTTGTCCCGAATTTTAAACACATTTTGATTATGAAAAAGATTATTAGTGTATTGCTTTTAGCCGTATGTTTAGGTATGGCTATGCCTGCTCAGGCACAACTTAAGTGGGGTGTTAAAGGTGGTGTAAACTTGGCTAAAGTGACAGGTGACGATACGGATTGGAAGGATAAAATGGGTGGCTTCTTCATCGGCCCGATGGCGGAATTTACGATTCCTGTCGTTGGATTGGGCGTAGACGGTGCTTTGCTGTTTTCTCAGAAAGGAATTAAGTCCGATGCGGATGGACTGAAACAGGTAGGTCTCGACATTCCTGTCAATTTGAAATATAACATCGGTTTAGGTAGTCTGTTAGGTGTTTATGTGGCTGCCGGTCCTGACTTCTTCTTTGACTTTAAGAGCAAAGAACCGGGCTTTGATAAAAAACGTGCAATGGTCGGTATAAACGTAGGTGCCGGTGTGAAACTGATCAAACATCTGCAAGTAGGCTTCAACTACAACATTCCATTGGGTAAATCCGGTGATGTGACTTTTGCTGACGGAGTAGGTGCTGTTTTCTCTAAATCAGAAGGTTATAAGACTAAAACTTGGCAGATTTCCGCTGCTTATATTTTCTAAAGATACTTTCTTTAACGACTAAAGATGGAGGCTCCTTTCAAACAGGAGCCTCTTTTTTTGTATCTTTGTCCCCGCAATGAAGAAATACGTTGATGTCATATTGCCTTTACCGCTTCCCCGCAGCTTTACCTATTCTCTTCCGGAGGATGGAATGGAAGACATTCAGCCGGGATGTCGCGTTGTGGTTCCTTTCGGGCGGAAGAAATATTATACGGCTATTGTATGTAATGTGCATTATTGCCCTCCTGAAGGATATGAGGTTAAAGAGATAACGACCGTACTCGATACTTCTCCTGTTCTGCTTCCTTTCCAATTTAAGTTTTGGGAATGGCTGGCAGATTATTACCTGTGTACACAAGGTGATGTTTATAAAGCAGCTTTACCATCGGGGTTGAAGTTGGAAAGTGAAACAATTGTTGAATATAATCCCGATTATGAAGCAGAGGGGAGCTTGCCTGAGAAAGAACAGAAAATACTCGATCTGCTTTCACAGGAACCGGAGCAAAGCGTTACGCGGTTGGAGAAGGAGAGTGGCATAAAGAATATTCTGACTGTCATTAAATCCTTGCTCGATAAAGAGGCTCTTTTTATAAAGGAAGAGTTGCGTCGTACGTATAAACCTAAGACTGAGGCTCGTGTCCGTTTGGTGGGTGTGGCCGATGAAAGGCAACTCCATATCTTGTTTGATATTCTTTCCCGCGCCCCGAAGCAGCTTTCTCTCTTGATGATGTATGTCGAGTTGTCCGGTGTGTTGGGTAAGTCTCCGATAAGGGAAGTTTCCAAAAAGGAATTGTTGCAGCGTGCCGGTGTCTCCCCCGCTGTATTAAGCGGGCTGGTAGATAAGAAGATATTCGAGATCTACTTTCAGGAAATCGGGCGTCTGAATAAAGTAGTTCATGAAACCGTAGCTCTCAATCCTTTGAATGAACATCAACTTCGTGCTTTTACTGAAATCAACAACATTTTTCAGAATAAGAATGTCTGTTTGTTGCATGGCGTCACTTCCAGTGGTAAAACGGAAATCTACATTCATCTTATAGACGAGATGTTGCGGCAGGGGAAGCAAGTGCTTTATCTGCTTCCGGAGATAGCACTCACCATGCAGATCACTGAAAGGTTGAAGCGTGTGTTCGGTTCACGCCTCGGTATCTATCATTCCAAGTTTCCGGATGCCGAACGGGTTGAAATCTGGCAGAAGCAGTTAAGCAGTCAAGGATATGATATAATCCTGGGAGTCCGTTCGTCCGTATTTCTTCCGTTCCGTAATCTTGGGTTGGTGATAGTGGATGAAGAACATGAAAATACATATAAGCAGCAAGACCCTGCTCCGCGCTATCACGCGCGTAATGCATCCATTGTTTTGGCATCGATGTACGGTGCGAAAGTACTCTTGGGTACTGCTACCCCTTCGGTTGAAACTTGGTACAATGCTACTACAGGTAAATATGGGCTTGTAGAACTGAAAGAACGCTACAAAGAGATTCGGTTGCCCGAAATTATCCCTGTCGATATAAAGGAACTGCACCGTAAGAAACGGATGTCCGGACAGTTCTCCCCACTGCTTTTGCAATATATCCGGGAAGCGTTGGAGCAGAAAGAACAAGTCATTCTGTTCCAGAACCGCCGGGGCTTTGCACCGATGATTGAATGCCGTACCTGCGGGTGGGTGCCGAAATGTAAGAATTGTGATGTCAGCCTGACCTATCATAAAGGCATCAATCAACTGACCTGCCATTATTGTGGCTATACCTATCAGTTGCCCCGTTCCTGTCCGGCATGTGAGGGCGTTGAACTGATAAACCGGGGATTCGGTACCGAAAAGATAGAAGACGATATAAAGGTTGTTTTCCCGGAGGCTTCGGTGGCCCGCATGGATCTGGATACTACCCGTACCCGGTCGGCTTATGAGAAGATCATTGCCGATTTCGAACAAGGCAAGACGGATATCTTGATCGGAACACAGATGGTGTCCAAGGGATTGGACTTTGATCATGTGAGTGTGGTAGGCATCCTCAATGCCGACACGATGCTGAATTATCCGGACTTCCGTTCGTACGAACGTGCTTTCCAGTTGATGGCACAGGTAGCCGGGCGTGCCGGACGGAAAAACAAGCAGGGGCGTGTTGTCTTGCAGACAAAGAGTATAGATCATCCCATTATTGTACAAGTGATGAACAATGATTATGAGCAGATGGTCGATGGTCAGCTTGCCGAGCGGCAGATGTTCCGCTATCCGCCTTATTACCGTTTGGTGTATGTCTATCTGAAGCATAAAAATGAGGCTACGCTGGAACAGATGGCGGACGTGATGGCGGGCAAGCTGCGTTCCGTGTTTGGTTCCCGCGTACTGGGCCCGGACAAACCGCCTGTCGGTCGCATTCAGACTCTGTTTATAAAAAAGATAGTTTTGAAGATCGAGTATAATGCTCCGATGAGTCGTGCCCGTGAATTGCTGCTACAGGTTCAGCGGGAGATGATTGAAGACGAAAGATTTAAATCGCTGATTGTGTATTATGATGTCGATCCGATGTAATTTTTATCCTTAATAATTTAAAACCATGAAACGTTTCATTTCTTATTTCTTTTTAAATCTGTTGATTGGAATTTCGCTTTTTGCCCAACAAGGAGTCACACAATGTGGAACTCCGACCGGACAAACTCCGTTCCCACTTCAATCCTATATCGAACTTGCCGATCCTGCATCCCCCTCTGCCAAGGACTGGGCTAGCGTCAAAGGCGTGCAGGTGTCTTGGGGAAGCACTGATGTGCGTTATCCCAAACATGCAGTACCTGCTGTGAAAGAACAAAAAACGCTCCGTCTGAAGGCTTGGCGCGGTGAAAGGGTAAATGCACAGGCATTGGTATGGACGACTGAACCTGTGGAAAATCTCAGTTGCGAACTCACGAATCTCAAAGATGCCAAAGGCAATCTGTTACCGGATCATGTCTGGGACAGCCGTTTTGTACGTTATGTAATGACGGACGAATTGAACAAAGATGGGAAAGGGGCTTGCGGGTACCGTCCCGATCATTCTCTGTTTGATTCCTTGCTGGTAGCCGATCCGATAGATCATTTGCTCAAAGATATAACTGTACCGGAGAATACGGTGCAGCCCGTATGGATACAATGCCGTATTCCTCAGGCGACTGTTCCCGGAGTATACAAAGGAGAAGTATTGTTAAAAGAAGGCACCCGGTTGCTCGGCAAACTGAATTTGGAAATTCGGGTATCCGACCGTGTATTGCCCGAACCTTCCGATTGGAACTATCACCTCGATCTCTGGCAGAATCCTTTTGCCGTAGCACGTTATTATCAAGTTCCCGTCTGGAGTGATGCGCATCTCGAAGCTATGCGCCCATTGATGAAGATGCTTGCCGATGCCGGACAGAAAGTGATCACCGCAAGCATCATGCATAAACCTTGGAACGGTCAGACCGAAGATTACTTTGAGACGATGGTCACTTGGCTGAAGAAGGCCGATGGCTCCTGGAGTTTTGATTATACGGTGTTCGACCGTTGGATTGAATTTATGATGACGCAGGGCATCGACCGAGAGATTAATTGTTATTCAATGATCCCGTGGGAACTATCCTTCCAATATTTCGATCAGGCTACAAATTCATTGAAGTCACTGCGGACAGCCCCCGGTGAGAAAGAATATGAAGAGATGTGGGTGGCTATGTTAACCTCTTTTTCTTCCCATTTGCGTGAGAAAGGTTGGTTCGATATCTGTACGATTGCCATGGACGAACGCCCGATGGATGTCATGCAAAAAACACTGGAAGTGATTCGGAAAGCCGATCCTGAGTTTAAAGTTTCTCTTGCAGGGAATTATCATGATGCTATCGAAAAAGACATGTACGATTACTGCATTTGCATCGGTCAGGAATTTCCCGAAGAAGTACGGGTGCGTCGTGCTTCGGAAGGCAAGCGGACCACCTATTATACTTCCTGTGCCGAGGCATATCCGAATACGTTTACCTTTTCTGACCCTGCGGAAGCAGCATGGATGAGTTTTTATTCCGCAAAGAAGCATTTGGACGGGTATTTGCGTTGGGCATATAATAGCTGGCCCCTGGAACCTTTGCTCGATTCCCGTTTCCGTACATGGGCAGGAGGCGATACATACCTGGTTTATCCCGGTGCCCGGAGTTCCATCCGGTTTGAGAAATTGATTGAAGGCATTCAGGCGCATGAAAAGATTACGCTGTTACGTAGAGAGTTCCAGCAGAACGGCAATAAATCAGGGTTGAAGAAATTAGAAAAGATGTTGTCGGCCTTCCGTTTGGATGATTTTCCGGAAGTACCTGCTGCTGGAACGGTTCAAAAGGCAAATGCGTTGTTGAATTCATTCTGATTGAGTGGGTTGTAAAATTCCCCAAGCGTTCATTCGCTCTCTTGTTCGGAATAAAATTAAATGAATTTGAATATGAAGAAAATATTATTTGTTTGCCTCGGTAATATATGCCGTTCTTCCACGGCGGAGGGTGTAATGCTGCATCTTCTCAAAGAAGCCGGGCGTGAAAAGGAGTTCGTGATCGATTCTGCCGGTATTCTTTCTTATCATCAGGGAGAACTACCGGACAGCCGGATGCGTGCGCACGCCATCCGGCGCGGATATGACCTGGTGCATCGCTCCCGGCCCGTACGAACGGAAGATTTTTATAATTTCGATTTAATCATCGGCATGGACGACCGGAACATCGATGATCTCAATGAACGTGCCCCCGGTCCGGAAGAACAGAAGAAAATCCACCGCATGACGGACTACTGTACCCGTATTCCCGCTGATCATGTTCCTGATCCCTATTATGGGGGAGCCGAGGGCTTTGAATATGTACTCGATGTACTTGAAGATGCGTGTGCAGGATTGCTGAAAGAGCTTTCCTGATCCAAGCACCTTTTAGTGTTTGTGGTAATAATCGTTATAATACCGGCTGTCGTTGTCTACTTTGCAAGTAGCATCTATGCCGGCTTCTTTCAGGTATTTCGTGATCTCTTTCATTTTTGTACGGGGCACTCTTCCGATGTAGTACAGGTGATAATCGAAATTTTTATCCAGTACTTCCATATTATAAGTGAAGTTCTTTTCCCTTGCATAGTCGAAATTTACTTTTCTCAGGTCGGAGTATAAGTAGCGCACTGTGCGTCCAAGGCTGTGAACCGTAATGCTTTCATTGTCCAGCGTCAGGTAGCCGAACCGGGTAAGCAAGGCATAGAGCATGAATAAACTTATACTGATGGAAAGGATACCCAGCAGGATGCCCCACAGCAGACCGGATGCAATGGCGTTGACTCCCATGATGGCAAATACCAGAAACAGAGAGACAAAATAGAGCATATACAGGGAAGCCCGGCAGTACTTCTTTTGGGGTATTGTGATTCCGGCTTCTCTTTCTCTCGGTTTGTAATTGTCAAAAGGTATGCCCCTGGCAAGCAAGTAGTGGATCACTGCCGATGGATGTTTGCACGGACGGAGGTAAATTGCCTTTTCCCGGTCCTCTTTCAGATGGAGCGTCAGTACACCGGCACCGTATTTTTCTTTCGGAACCTGGTTGCCTTTATGCGGTTTCGGATAGTAACGCTTCATAAAACTAAAACGTTCAATGTCATGGAGCCGTATGCCGTTGCTTTGCAACAGTCGCTCGGCCTGTTTTTGTTCCTGATCTGTTTCTTTCATTTCTTTAATTCCGGATAGCTGATACGTGTATGATACATGATTTTCAATTTCTCTTTGAACACAGCCTTTACGGTGGCAATGTCCTTGAAGGTGATCGGGCACTCTTTGAAATACCCGTCTTCCATTTGCGAATCGATTATTTTATCCACCAGATTGCTGATACTCTCCTCCGTATATTCGGGGAGGCTTCGTGAAGCGGCTTCTACGGCATCCGCCATCATCAGGATAGCCGTCTCCTTCGAGAAGGGATTCGGTCCGGGATAAGTAAATTCCTCTTCATTCGGTTCTTCGCCCGGATGTTCGTTTTTCCAGGAAATGTAGAAGAACTTGGTTTTTCCCCGTCCGTGATGGGTGGTGATAAAGTCTTTGATCACTTTGGGCAGATTATGTTTCTCGGCCAGCTTCAGTCCGTCCGTCACATGATCGATGACCACCTGCGCACTTTGTTCGTAATTCAGGTTCTTATGCGGATTGACGCCACCGGACTGATTTTCGGTGAAGAATGCCGGGTTTTCCATCTTTCCGATATCATGGTAGAGCGCACCGGTACGTACAAGCTGGCTCTTTGCACCGATACGTATCGCTGCTTCAGCTGCCAGATTGGCCACCTGCATGGAGTGCTGGAAGGTTCCCGGAACGGTTTCCGACATCCGGCGCAGCAGGTCGTTGTTGATGTTCGACAGTTCCACCAGCGTCACGTTGGAAGTGAATCCGAAAGTCTTTTCCAGCAAGAATAGCAAGGGGTAAGTGAATAGCAACAGGATACCGTTAATGACGAAGTAGGTGTACATCCGTACATTCAGCTTCGACAAATCGTTTTCCGTGATAAGCTCAAAAGCAAAATAGACTGCCGCATAGGTCAGTATCACGAGGATTGCCGTCTTGAACAGTTGCGACCGTTGGGAAAGTTCGCGCAAGCTGAAGATCGCCACCAAGCCTGCTGCCAGTTGGGTAAGTATGAACTCATGTGGAAAGCGCAGGGTGATGGAACAGATCAATATGGTGATGACAAGCGTCAGGAATGCCGTGCGCGAGTCGAGGAAGACCCGTATGATGATGGGAAGCATCGCATAGGGCAGGATGTATACGTTGAACAGACTGTGCTTCATCATCAATGCCGTGACGACACTGTAGAACACAATCAGTATGAAAAGCAACGACAGACTCCCTTTGCGTTCATAATAGTCTTTCCGGAAGAGGTCGAGGTAGAGCATGAAGCAAAGAATAAAGATGGAGACAAACAAGATCTGTCCCCCCAGCATCAACCGTTCTTTCCCCAGGGAGTCGCTTCGCTTGATAGACTCTTTCCGCAATGATTCCAGTATCCGGTACGTCTCAGCGCTGACGATCTCTCCGCGGTCGATGATCTTCTGCCCGCTCACAACCGCACCGTTCGACCAGGAATAATTATTCAGGATGTCTTCCTTGGCAGCTTGCGTGCGAGCCTCGTCATAAGTCAGGTTGGGCGATATGTATTCGTTGAGTGCGCATTGGCGCAATACATCCCGGTCAAAGTGGACGGTATCTCCTGACAGCAATTGTTCATACGCCTCTTTTACGGTGAAGATGTCTGATATCGGTTGTGATTTCGCCTCCTTATCCGCTATCTTTTTGATGGCCTCCGTACTGTCCTTGTGCAACTTCTGGTCGTCTTCCGTCGAAATGATGCCGGCACCATAGATCTCTTTCAGTTTCCGTTCGATGTAGCGGACATAATCGGTCGAGGGCAATATGCTTCTCAGGTCACTTTGGTAATTATCTTTCAACCGGGTGAGAGCCTCCTTCTCCACCTCCTTGTTCAATTGGAAATAAGGTTGGAAGGAAGCCAGCAAACTATCTTGCTCCCGTTTGACAAGGGCATCGTCCTTATAAATCGGGAAGTCAAAGGTGGCAATGAGCTGTCCGTATTTCCAAGGCTTGTCAATATCAAACTGATAGTTGAATTTGCTGTCACGTGGCAGAAAGTATACAATAACTGTCACCGTGGCTACAAATATCAATGCTTTGAATAGCAAATCTCTGTAGGGAAAGCTGTTTTTTTTCTTGAGATGATTCATATCCTTTGAATTTTTTGCGAAAAGTACAAAAAAAAACAATCGTGTGGAAAAAAAAGTTTAATTTTGCCACGATTTACCTATACTAACCCAAATTATGGCAGAAAGAAAAGTAAGAGTTCGTTTTGCTCCGAGTCCGACCGGAGCATTGCACATTGGTGGTGTGCGTACAGCTTTGTATAATTATCTATTTGCTCGTCAGCACGGGGGAGACATGATTTTCCGTATTGAAGATACGGATTCCAACCGGTTTGTGCCGAGAGCTGAAGAGTATATCCTTGAATCTTTCAAATGGCTGGGAGTGCATTTTGACGAAGGCGTTAGCTTTGGTGGCGAACACGGCCCTTACCGCCAGTCCGAAAGGCGTGAAATATACAAGAAGTATGTGAAACTGTTGCTCGATAACGATAAGGCTTATATTGCTTTCGATACTCCCGAAGAATTGGATGCCAAACGGGCGGAGATTCCCAACTTCCAATACGATGCTTCCACACGAGGCATGATGCGTAACTCGCTGACACTTCCGAAAGAAGAAGTGGATGCGCTGATCGCAGCGGGTAAACAATATGTGGTTCGTTTCAAGATAGAACCCAACGAGGATGTACATGTCAACGATCTCATCCGTGGGGAAGTGATTATCAATTCGTCTATCTTGGATGATAAAGTTCTTTATAAATCAGCGGATGAATTGCCGACCTATCACCTTGCAAACATTGTGGACGACCATTTGATGGAGGTGTCCCATGTCATCCGTGGGGAGGAATGGTTGCCCTCGGCTCCGTTGCACGTCTTACTATACCGTGCTTTTGGCTGGGAAGATACCATGCCTGCATTTGCCCATCTCCCGTTGTTGCTAAAACCGGAAGGGAACGGCAAGCTGAGCAAGCGTGACGGTGACCGTCTCGGTTTCCCCGTATTCCCCCTCGAATGGCACGATCCGAAGACGAACGAAGTTTCTTCCGGATACCGTGAATCGGGTTACCTGCCGGAGGCGGTAATCAATTTCCTTGCCCTGTTGGGATGGAATCCCGGTAACGATCAGGAGGTAATGTCGATGGATGAACTGATTCGACTGTTCGACCTGCACCGTTGCAGCAAGTCGGGTGCCAAGTTCGATTATAAGAAAGGAATCTGGTTCAATCACCAGTATATCCAGTTGAAATCGAATGAAGAGATAGCCGGGCTTTTCCTGCCCATCCTTAAAGAACACGGTGTAGAGGCTCCTCTCGAAACGGTGGTGACGGTAGTCGGCATGATGAAAGACCGCGTCAGCTTCGTCCGTGAATTGTGGGATGTTTGCAGTTTCTTCTTTATCGCTCCGGTGGAGTATGATGAAAAGACGGTGAAGAAACGTTGGAAGGAAGATTCCGCCCAACATATGACCGAGCTTGCCGAAGTGATAGCAGGAATCGAAGATTTCAGCATTGAAGGACAGGAAAAGGTAGTGATGGACTGGATTGCCGAGAAAGGCTACCACACCGGGAACATCATGAATGCTTTCCGTCTGGCTTTGGTCGGTGAAGGCAAAGGCCCGCACATGTTTGATATTTCCTGGGTATTGGGTAAAGAAGAGACATTGGCTCGCATCAAACGTGCCGTTGAAGTCTTGAAGTAAAACAAAGACGATATGTTCTACGACCTGGCAATTGCCATTTACGACATTTTAGTTCACCTGGCCGCACCGTTCAGCCGGAAACCCCGGAAGATGATGAAAGGACATTGGGTAGTGTACGAACTTCTCCGCCAACAGGTGGAGAAGGATGCCCGGTATATCTGGTTCCATGCTGCCTCTTTGGGAGAGTTCGAACAAGGTCGTCCCCTGATAGAGAAGATCCGGGCGAAATATCCGGAATATAAGATATTATTGACCTTCTTTTCTCCTTCCGGTTACGAGGTTCGTAAGAACTACCGGGGAGCGGATATCGTATGCTACCTTCCGTTCGACAAACCCCGTAATGTGAAGAAGTTCCTCGATATCGTGAATCCCTGCATGGCATTCTTTATTAAATACGAGTTCTGGAAGAATTATCTGGACGAGTTGCATAAACGCCGTATCCCGGTATATAGTGTCTCTTCCATTTTCCGCCGCGACCAGATATTCTTTAAATGGTACGGAGGCACTTATCGCAGTGTACTGAAAGATTTCGACCATCTGTTTGTGCAGAACGAGGCTTCCAAACGCTTCCTCTCTAAAATCGGTATTACCCGTGTCACCGTGGTAGGCGATACCCGTTTCGATCGTGTACTGCAGATTCGGGAAGAGGCGAAGGACTTGCCTTTGGTCGAGAAGTTCAAAGGCGATTCGCTGGTTTTTGTAGCCGGGAGTTCGTGGGGGCCGGATGAAGACCTCTTCCTCGAATATTTCAACAACCATCCGGAAATGAAGCTTATCATCGCTCCGCATGTCATCGATGAAAATCATTTGGTAGAGATCATCAGCAAACTGAAACGTCCGTATGTACGTTACACCCGTGCCGATGAAAAGAATGTGCTGAAAGCCGACTGCCTGATTATAGATTGCTTCGGTTTGCTCTCGTCCATCTATCGTTATGGTGAGATAGCCTATGTCGGTGGCGGCTTCGGAGTAGGCATTCACAACACTTTGGAGGCAGCCGTTTACGGCATTCCGGTCATCTTCGGACCGAAATACCAGAAGTTCATGGAAGCGGTACAATTGCTCGAATCGAAAGGTGCCTATTCTATCAAGGATTATGAGGAGTTGAAGACTCTGTTGGATAAGATGCTTACCGATCCTGCTTTCTTGCAGGAGACGGGAAAAAATGCCGGGTATTACGTGACAAGTAATGCAGGTGCTACGGACAAAGTATTGCACATGATAAATTTCTAAAGATTCTTCCGTTTCAGGTGGATCGTCTCTTGCATTCGTATTCGTAGCTTTTGCTTATCATTCCTTTCCTGACAGGTGTTCTTTTGAAAAGAATGAAATAGGGCTGTTCAACGCATTGAACTTTAGTTTGTTGTATACGTAAAAGCTAAATCGTATTATAAAAACATCCGGATGTTGTGATATAAAACATCCGGATGTTTTTGTATAGAACATGGGGATGTTTTGTATGATAACATACGGATGTTTATGGATATGATAACGGAAGGTGAATTCTGTAATCATTAATTCACCTTCCGTTAGATGTTTGAAGTTTCGCTGTTAAAATGCCCTTCTGGTCTTAATAAACGATCTTAACCGTTTGCTTTTCACCACGAATCAGGTAAATACCGTGTTTTGGCAAGGTATACGAACCTTGAGAAGCTTTTAGTTGTAAGCCGGTTGCATCGTACACAGAAACGTTGTCTGCATCTACCTGTAACCGGTTTCCTTCCAAACGATAAGAAGGAGCATCCGCTTCCATTTCTTCTATGCCGCTTTCTCCTGTTGTTTTTGCTTCGATCTCAGAAGAATAATGAGTCTTTAAATTGTTGGAGAAACCTTGGATGGCATAGAAATAAGTAGTCCCTGAGTTCAATCCGTCAGCAACAACGCTTGTAGCCGTGCCGTCCGCTTCTTTTTTAGCAATGATGTTGCGTACAAGACCTGTAGCATCCATGGTGTGGGTACCGTAAGATTCTGCATAATCCATTTCATGGATATCCCATTCTTCCAGATAGAATTTATCGCTGGGAGCATAAACGTTTGATTTACGGTAATAGCTCTTATCCTGTCCCCAGTTAGCATCTACGGTAGAGTTTATGTCCGGATTCTCATAACCGATGATGTCGATCAGTTTGTCTTCGGGATTGAACAGACCGATGGCATCATCTCCCGTAAAGGTTACAATATTGCTGTAACCACCGCTTTGAAAACCGATTAAGGAATCGGCCACTTCGCGTACGGCAGTGTATTGTGCATTGGCTATCGTATAAGTCTTTCCGTTTTCCAGCTTAACGTCCGGGAACTTAAATTCACTGGAAGTCAAGCCTCCCGCACCGTTGGTTTCCATACGAAGAGCGTATCCGTTCAGGTCGACGCTCTTTCCTGTTCCGTTGAAAATTTCCAATGCACGGTTATTCGATTTTCCTTCTATGTATTTACTGATGAATAGATCAGTGGCCTGAAGCGGCTTTTCGGATTTAGTGTAGATGGTAGCAACGAATTTGTCGATACCTGCCACCGGATTCCATGCACAAGTGATGGAATTGTCGCTTACTGCGGTCGGCTGAATGGCTACCGGAGCAAATACTTTAGCTTTTCCGGTAAGGATGATTCTTTGTGTCAGATCACCGGACTTGATATTGAAAACCTCTTCTTTATCGCCTGCATTGACCGGTACGAAGTGGATAGAGAGATCACCACCGCTACGTGCATTCCAAGTGGCAGCTTTGGTGATGGTGAAACTCGGACGATCCGATTCGGCTTCTATGGTGATGTCTTCTGACAGGTTCTCACCGGAAATGCTAATCGTATTCTCTTCGCTTTGATCGCCTGCCATCAGGTTTTCGAAATGGTGGTAATAAGCGGAGGTGGAAAGAATTTTTTCCGTGTTGCCCTCTCTCTTTTCGCTTACGATGACTTCAGTAAGGAAAAAGCGGGAAATGCCGTTCGGTTTTTCAGCAGTGAATCTGAGTTTGGCACCCGACGGAACATTTTTGAATGTTAACTGGTAAGGAGCTAAATTGCGGTCTACCACGTTGTTTGATTCCAGAATGTCCATCTTCTGGGCGCTTCCTTCCATGCCATCTACGGATACTACGATGTTTGTCGTATCTTTTGTCGTGCCTGTAAACCATAACTGTGCGCGGAATTGCACTCTTATTTCGCTGGCTGTCTCTTGAGAGAATTTAAGTTGCGGAGAAGTGATATACCCCGTTTTCACCTTAGTGCCGAGTTTCACTGCTTTTTCACTGGGATAGGTGTTTTGGCTGTACCATCCTTCATTGTCTCCGTGTTCGTCAGGTTCAAAATAGGTGGATTCACTGAAATATCCTCCCTGGATGGTGGTACTGCTACACTTTGAGAATGTTTCTTGTAATACGGGTACATACTGTTGAGCATTTAAGCTAAGAAAACAGCTGTAGATGACAGCTAAGGAAAAGGTAAGTAGAAATCTTTTCATAATTTATTTTTTTTTGTGTTATTAACAGCGCAAAGATAGGGATGTTATTGGAATGTAAGCTTACATTTTAATTACAATTTTATGAAAAGAATAGTGCTTTTGATTATCAATAAGGCTTAATTAATTCTTTTATAAGATCATGTACTGACTTTTTGTAAGAGAATGATCTTGAAACCGTGCTTGTGGGAAGGGTGTCTGTTGGTTTGTTATAATAGCGATGTGCCAGCTATAGGTACTTTTCTCTGAAATATCAGCTAAATCCTATGTCCTGACACATCGTTAACTGTGTATAAATTATTCTTCGTCCTTATACCAAGATGAGTACATCAGGTAGTTATGGGCGATTTTCTGATTCAATTCTTTGGCTTGGGCCGGGTCTACTTTTTTTATAAACTTGGCGGGAACACCTCCCCAGATGCTTCCGGGCTCTATCACAGTGTTGCTGAGTACCAGTGAACCAGCTGCAACAATTGCGCCTTCACCGACAACTGCATGATCGAGCAAAGTGGAACCCATGCCGATCAATGCATAATCTTTGACGGTGGCTCCATGGATGGTAACGTTATGTCCTACGGAGACATGATCGCCTATTTCAATGGTTGATTTTTCATATAAGGTGTGTAGCACGCTGCCGTCTTGAATATTAACGCCGTCACCGATTCGAATGGAGTTTACGTCTCCTCTCAGCACGGTGCTGAACCAAATACTACAGTCGCGTCCCATTTTTACATCGCCGATGATAACGGCATTGTCGGCAAGAAAACAATTCTCACCGATTTCCGGGGTAAATCCTCTTACTGATTTTATTAAAGCCATAAATTCGTTTGTTTATATATAGATTTATCATAGTGCAGACGTTGCTGCCTTTAACCATGCTTTTTCTTCTCCGTCCAAGTGTGGAGACAATGTTTCGTATACTTTCTCATGATAGGAGTTCAACCAGGTTATTTCTTCTTCGGTAAGCATGTCCTTGATGATCCCTTTTTTGCAGATAGGGCATAAGGTGATGGTTTCGAACTCCAGATATTCTTCAAACATTCCTCGGCCTATGCTGCATACAAGTTGCAGATTCTCGATGCGGATGCCGTGGCTACCCGCTTTGTAAACTCCCGGTTCATTGGAAACGATCATGCCTGGCAGGAGCGGAGTCGGATTCTCATTCATCCGTATGCTTTGAGGCCCTTCGTGTACACTCAGGAAATGACCTACGCCATGTCCGGTGCCGTGGAGGAAATTCATTCTTTTTTGCCAGATAGGCATCCTTGCCAATACATCGAGCTGAGTGCCGCGTGTGCCGAGAGGGAACCGTGCCATTGCAAGTGCAATGTGCCCCTTTAATATAAGTGTGTAATCTTCTTTTTCCTCATCCGTTAATTCTCCGAGAGCGATGGTGCGGGTAATGTCTGTTGTCCCATCTAAGTATTGTGCCCCGGAGTCCAGCAATAAGAAACCTTTCGGCTGAAGAGGGATATTTGTTTCTGGGGTGGCGGAATAGTGGACGATAGCTGCATGCTCTTTGTAGCCGGCAATGGTGTCGAAGCTTTCTCCCATGTAAAGTGCTTGTGCGGCACGGTATTCGTGTAGCTTTCGGTCGATGCTGAGTTCGGTTTCCTGTCCTGTGGGAACCGCTTCTTCCAGCCATTTCAGAAAACGGACAAGGGCAATTCCGTCCCGCTTCATAGCAGCATGTGTCCCGGCTATCTCTTGTTCGTTGCGGACAGCCTTTAATAATGAAACCGGGGATGTGCCTGCAATAATTCTGCATGACGGATTGACGGCAGAGTATATGGCATAATTTGTTTTTGTGGGATCGAGTAGCAGGTTTTTTATATTTAATTTTCTTAGGTAATCCTCTACATCTGCATAGGGCTGGATGTCAACATCTTGCGATTTCAGGTAGTCATGTACCTCTTTTGTAACTTTCTCCGGTGAAATGAATAAGACGACATTGTTTTTAGTGATGAGCAGGTAGCTGATTATGACAGGATTGCAATGCACATCACTTCCGCGCAGGTTCAGTGTCCAGGCTATCTCGTCCAGTGCGGACAGGAATAAACCTTCCACTTCTTTTTCTTCCAGATTTTTGCGAATGGTTTCTATTTTCTCTTTACAACTACGACCGGCATATTTCAAGTCGTAGATAAAAGCCGGGGCATCTGGCATAGGTGGACGGTTTAGCCATATTTTGCCAATAAGGTCTCCGGTGATTTCCAACTCTATTTGGTGCTTTTTCAGTAACTGGCTTAGCTGCTCGACTTGTGATACGGAGAACATATTTCCGTCAATTCCTACTTTCTCATCCGGTTGCAAGTTTTGGCATAAGTATTCAATGAGCGTAGGTGTTTCGGGTAACATTTCCTTGTACAATGTTATCTCTGTGTCTTTTAGCTCATCTGCGGCTTGTAGAAAATACCGGGAATCAGTCCAAAGCCCCGCTTTGTCTGACAGGATGACGACAGTACCGGCTGAACCGGTAAATCCGGATATCCATTTTCTTGTTTCCCAATGGGGGGCGACATATTCACTTAGGTGCGGGTCTGTACTGGGGATAATAAATGCGCTGATTGGTTGTGGCTTGAATAGCATCCGCAGGGCATGTATTCGCTCATTAATCTTTTGCTCCATAATAATATATAACTTAAAATACCACGATTTGCAAAAATAGCAATAAATACATAACAAAACATCTGTATGACCGTATTTCTTGCTGTCTCTGAAATCATTAACTCTCTCTTAATAATCTCCTATTTTTTTAACGCTTATAGCCTTCAAAGAAAACTATCCTCGGAGAAATGGTTATTCTTCGAGGATAGTCTGATAAATGTTCCGTGGCTGCTATTGTTTAGAGTTGGATGGGATTATCTTACATTTACTTTGCTTGACTTAGTCCCAATGCGAACAATGTAGCAGCCTTTATCTACCGGAATACGGCAGTTGGCCTCTTTGCTTGTGTAGATCAATTCTCCTGACAATGAATAGATGTTTATTTCGTCAAGTCCGTCATTGGAGATAACGATGGTTTGGCCTTCGCTATAAACTCTGAAGTCTGTAATTGCCTCGAAAGATTCAATGCCTGTGTCCTTCATAAAGTCGAAAGTGATTACACCATCTACTTCTTTGATGTTTGTTATCGGCTTGCCTACCTTTGCGCCTGAATTCCATAACATAGCAGGTTCTGAATCATCTGTGAAGGATGTGTTTTTTGATGAGCCGGGGAATACATCTTTCATGCTGCTTCCTTCTGACTCTCTTTTGTTTTTATCTGCTACTACCAAGGATACATGCTCGAATCCATCAGTGTTTACAGTGTTGCTACGCCATATTCCTTTGTCATATTGTATGTGGCAAATTAGCAAGCCGTGTCCTGGCAGGGCGGCATCCCAACCTACGTTTTGCCGATTCTCAAAAGTGAAGTATTCATTTGGATTTTTTTCCGATACTAGGAAGTATGCTTTGTTGGATGTGGCTAATGCTTCAAGTGATACGGATTGTGGGCCGTCCAGAAGTTCCGGTTTTAACCATCCCAAAGTATATTTATCCATGGCGGTATAGCCGGCAGGGGTCTTTGATTCATTGTTATACGAACCTATATCCATTACATCCCAACCGTTCAAACCAGGACAGCCGGAATATCTCGGATCATAAATATCAGGTAATCCTAAAATGTGGCTAAACTCATGACAAAAAGTACCGATGCCGTCCAAAGTACTTCCTGTTTTTCCTCTAAGTTCGCAAGAGCAAGAATAACGACCGAGGTACAGTCCATCATACAGATTCCAATCTTTGTATTCCAGGGTGGAAGATTGTGGCCAAACGGTTTCTTCCGGTCCTCCTTGGGCTTCACCGTAACCGGCATAGATGGCATATACAAAATCCACAACTCCGTCCTCATTCAAGTCATATGAACTGAAGTCTAAATCGGGATTTTGTTCTTTGGCTAATTTTACTGCTTCTGCCATCATTTCGTCCACTCTTTCTTTCCCGGCTTCTTCTGCAGAACCATAATATTTCCGGTTTTGGGATAAGGTGATAGGTCCTACTACATCAAAATGTAATTTCAGTTTGTTCTCGGATTGGTTTAAAAAGTAATCCCGTACGCTTCCGGAAGCGATGTCGCCATCGTAGTTTTCTTCGTTCATTACGCGATCATAAGCTTCGACTGTTGCTGCTTCCGATAGCTTTATATCTTGATATTGT
>OGOG01000983.1_pt1 | contig 30109 bp, 26 predicted proteins | sample 1552581 | NCBI WGS metagenome assembly OGOG01 (sample SAMEA2580152, study PRJEB22360) | human gut metagenome | biome: human gut; feature: human-associated habitat; material: faeces | place: Denmark | collected 2008/2010 | reverse complement strand
GAGCGCCACCTTGCCAAGGTGGAGGTAGCGAGTTCGAGCCTCGTCGGCCGCTCCAATACGAAGCCATCGTTGATGCAGAAATGCAAAAGCGATGGCTTTTTTGTTTTGTGTGGCAATGGTCGAAAATGTTCTCCGCTTGCCAAAGCAAAGAGCCGCCGTACAACACGATGCACGGCGGCTCTTCTTACAATATAAATATAGCAGCACCGCCGCAGGGCGTCTTACATCACCATAGTAATAATGAGTGCACAAAGCGGCAGGGTAACGATGCTGAGCAGGGTAGTCAGCACCACGCTTCCGGCGGCAAAGTGCTCATCGTGGCCGAACTGCACCGCAAATACCGAGGTGATGGCAGCCGCCGGGCAGCATTCCAGCAGCGTGACCACCTGTGCAGCAGTGCCGTGGAAGCCCAGCACTCCGAACAGTGCCAGCGTAGCCGCCGGGATCAGCAGCATACGCACGGAGGCAAGCTTCCAGATGTGCTTGTCGGTCACGATGCTGCGCACGTCACCGGCAGCAATCAGCATACCGGTGATGAGCATGGACAGCGGGGTGTTCACCCCGGCCAGCAGCTCCAGCGGCTGGGTGATCAGGGCAGGCAGGGGAATCTGCAGCAGATAGATGCCCAGACCCACCACAATGGCGTACAGCACCGGGGTGCGCACCAGACTGCGGGCAACCTCTTTTACGCTGGAACCGCCGCTGACAAGGCCATAACCCAGCGTCCACAGCAGAATGTTGAACACGGTGACGTAGGCACTGGCATACAGAAGACCTTCGGAGCCGAACAGCGCCGAAATAAGCGGGAAGCCCATGTACGCTGCGTTGGAAAAAATGCAGGCAAACCGGAAAATGGGCATCCGGCTGCCGGTCTTGTGTGCCGTGAGCAGCAGGGTGATCACGGTGCCCAGCAGCACGGACAGGACACTCATGCCAAAAGCCGCCAGCAGATTATGCAGGATCTGGGTGCTGAACTCCATGCGGTAAGAGTTTACCACCATGGCCGGTACGATGATGTACACCAGCAGATTGGAAAGCGCCTGTTTGTTTTCCAGCTTGAGCACGCCGGTTTTGACCGCCACCATGCCTGTGCCGATCAGCAGGAACAAGACCGCGACCTGCTGCGCGGTGATGAGAGCCAGTTCCATAAAATTTCCTCCTCTGGGTCGTAATACGTATACCACGAAAGATACAACACAGGTATAGCACAAAACCCTGCGGATAGCAAGGCTAAACGCAGGGTTTTGCTGTTACAGCTTACAAAATGACATTTTTGATCAGCAGGGAAATACTGCCGTCATCAGCGTGCAGGAATTCCACCTCGGATTCGGCGTTCAACAGCTCGGTGGGGATCTTTACCTCAATGCCGTTGGCGGTGCGCAGGCTGCGGCTTTCCATCCGGCGGATGCGGGCGGGAGTTACGGTCACCGGCTGGGCGGCGCTGTCAATGACATCGCTCTTTTCTACATAGTCGTCAAAGGGCACGGCGGCGAGGGGGTATTCCTCCTCCAGCTGCTGGCGCACCTGCTGGATGGAGACCTGATTGTCGTTGTCGGCGGCCTGATTGGCGATCATCATAGCCACCTGCGCCTCCACATGGGGCGTTTCGGCGTAGTTTTCCTGCACAGCCTGCACGGCGGCTTCCTGAATGGCCTGCAGTTTTTTCTTTTCCGGCTGAGCGGTGGTGTACTGGAACACCACGGTGGAGAGATAAAACTCCTTGTGGCCGTCAATATCGTACTTCTTTTCCAGCAGACGCATGGAGTAATCGGTCAGGTCTACCAGTGCGCCCTCCTCCACCTTGCCGCTCTGGGTAGGCAGGCAGGCGCGCTGCTGGATGATGGAGTTCACCGGCGCACCCTCTACGGTTTCCGTGTAGTGGGTGTAACCGTTTTTGTAGTTCAGCTTCAGGATGCCCAGCCAAGGCGCGCCGTCCCGGGTAAAATCCACCACGGCAAGGTCTGCCCCGGGGATGGTGGTGTGGGCGTGCATATAGTCGAACAGCACCCCGGCAATGCGGCAGGAAAGATCCACAAAGTCCTGATTGTGCTCCAGCTCATTTTTAAAGGCTGAATCCGGCAGCGGGCGGCACTGGCGGATGTCGTCGCTGGCCAGCAGCTTTTCAATGTGATTTTGCAGGTAGGCGTTTTTTTCGGCGGTCAGCTCCATGGGCCCGCCGCTGAGCACCGGCGCATCCATGGTGGTATCCAGAACGTGCAGAATGGCCTGATGAATGATGATCTCCATTGTTGCTCCTCATTTCGTGACATAGTGTTTGCGCCCAGTATAGCACAACCGCCGGAAAAAGGCGAGAGCCGCCCGGGTATTTTGCGGATTCTACAATTTACAAATCCCGCCAAAAGGGCTATACTTATATTATCTGTGCAAAAGGAGGTGGAGCTGGTGGACGAGCAGTTGGAACAGATCGAAGGCGTCGTGGAGGATATCATCTACGAGAACGAGGATAACGGCTATGTGGTGTTCGAGATCTCCGGCGGCGGGGTGCTCACGGTGGTCTGCGGCATCGTAGGCGAGCTGCACGCAGGGGAAAGCGTCATCTGCCGCGGCAGATACGAAAACCACGCCACCTATGGCCGCCAGTTCCACGCGCAGGAATGCGAAACCGATATGCCCAAGGATATGGAAGCGGTATATGCCTTTCTGGCAAGCCGCTCCCTGCCGTATATCGGAGCAAAAACTGCGGATAAGATCATTGATATGTTTGGTGCCGAGGCGCTGGAGGTCATCGCCAACGACCCCGCCCGGCTGACCAAGATCCCGGGTATCTCGCCGGATAAAGCCGATCGCATCCAGCAGGAGTTCAAGCGGATGTTCGGCATGCGGGAGCTCATCGCCTATCTGGCGCAGTTCGAGATCAGCCCCCGCAAGGCTATGGAGGTGTTCAAGGCCTTTGGCGTGGGAGCAATGCAGGCCATCGCATCAAACCCCTATCTGCTGTGCGGCGAGCCGCTGCAGCTGGACTTCCGTCACGCGGACAGCATCGCCCAGTATTACCACATGGAAGGGGACTGTGCCCAGCGGCTGGAAGCGGCCCTGCTGCGCACTTTGCGCCATAATGCAGGCAACGGCCACACCTGCCTGCCCCGGGCACAGCTGCTGGCCACTGCCTCCAACTTCATCCATCAGCCGCCGGAAAAGCTGGCCCGTGCACTGGATCATTGCATCGAAACGGAAGAACTGGCCGTGAAAATGTTCGATGCCGTGCCCTATATCTACTTGCCGGATCTGCTGGCTGCGGAGCAGGACATTGCCGACCGGCTGAATCTGCTGGCAAAGCGCGGCAAGAATACCGTGCGGGAGCTGGATAAAAACATCCAGATCTTAGAGTTGACGCAGGGCTTTGCCTACGCCCCCCTGCAAAGGGAAGCCATCCGCAAGGCTATGACAGAGAACTGCCTTGTGCTCACCGGCGGCCCCGGCACTGGCAAGACCACCACGGTCAACGCCATTTTGCAGCTGCTGGAAAATCAGGCCGAGCGGGTAGCCCTGTGCGCCCCCACCGGCCGCGCCGCCAAACGGCTCAGCGAGCTGACCGGTCGCAAGGCCAGCACCATTCACCGTCTGTTGGAGGTGGACTATACCGGCGGCGTGGTCAGCTTTATCCACAACGACAAAAACCTGCTCAAGTGTGACGTGGTCATTCTGGACGAGATGAGCATGGTGGACGTCAAGCTGTTTCAGGCACTCATTGCGGCACTGCGCTACACCTGCCGTATTATTATGGTAGGCGATGCCGACCAGCTGCCCAGCGTAGGTGCGGGCAACATCCTCAGCGAGGTCATCCGCTCCGGCTGCGTGCCCACCGTCTGCCTGAACGAGATCTTCCGACAGGCAAAGCGCAGCCTCATCGTGGAAAACGCGCACCATATCATCTCCGGCGAGCCGCTGCAAAAGGGCAGCAAGACCGACGACTTCTTCTTTCTGGAAACGGACGGCGAGGCCGCGCAGCGTCTGGTGTGCGACCTTGTCACAACCCGGTTGCCCCGGAGCTACGGCTTTGACCCCATCCGGGATATTCAGGTGCTGTGTCCCACAAAGCTTGGCCCCACCGGCACGCAGGCGCTGAACGTGGAGCTGCAAAACCTGCTCAACCCGCCCCAGAAAGGCAAGCCCCAGCTGCAAAGCGCCGCCCGGGTGTTCCGAGTGGGGGACAAGGTGATGCAGGTGCGCAACAACTACGAGATCGTCTGGAACCGCATCGGCGGCGAACAGGGCGTAGGTGCCTACAACGGCGATATCGGCATCGTGGAAAGCATCAACCTGCGAGAGCGCTCCATGGTGGTGCGTATGGACGACCGGCGGCTGCTCTACCCGGCGGAAAACCTGAACGAGCTGGAGATCGCCTACGCCATCACGGTGCACAAAAGTCAGGGCAGCGAGTTCCCGGCGGTGATCCTGCCGGTGGCGCAGGTGCCGCCAAGGCTGTGCTACCGCAACCTGTTCTACACCGGCGTCACCCGCGCGCGCAGGCTGTGCGTTGTGGCGGGCCGCAGGGACGTGGTGAACAGCATGATGAGCAACATCCGGCAGAATCTGCGTTACAGCGGCCTGTGCGCCCTGCTGCAGGCCGGACAGCCGCCACAGCAGCTCAGCACAGAAGGGGAGAGCCCCTGATAAAACCGCGCAGAACAGCGGCAAAGCTTGTATACTTTTTGCCGCAACTATGTTATACTAAAATAGTCTTTGTTTTTTGCCCGCCGCTGCGGGCGTTACATACATGATAGAGGAACGCAGAGAAAGGATTCAGGCAATTATGGCACAGAATGATATCGGCATCGACCTTGGTACTACTACCATCATCATCGCGCAGGAGGGCAAGGGCGTAGTGCTCAACCAGCCCAGCGTTGTGGCGATGGATACCCGCAAGAACACCGTGCTGGAAGCCGGCGACAAGGCACTGGCCATGGTGGGACGCACGCCCAACTATATCTCCGCCATCTTCCCGCTGAAGGATGGCGTCATCAGTGACCACACCATGACCCGGGAACTGATCTGCCGCTTTGTCAAGCAGGTGTACAGCTCCCACATGGTCAAGCCCCGGGTGGCAGTGTGTGTACCTGCCGCCATTACCGGCATCGAGAGCGACGCCGTGGTGGAGGCTGTGGTGGCAGCCGGTGCCCGTCAGGTGTACCTGATCGATGAGCCCATTGCCGCAGCCCTTGGCTCCGGCATCGACATCACCCTGCCGGACGGCCGCATGATCATTGATATCGGCGGCGGCACCACGGATATCGCCGTGCTGAGCCTTGGCGGCAAGGTCAAGGCCACCAGTGTGCGCGTGGCCGGTAACCACTACGATGAAGAGATCCTCAAGCACGTCCGCAACAAATACAGCATCGCCATCGGCCAGCGCACCGCTGAAGAATTGAAAAAGCACGTTGCCTGCTGCCCCCAAAAGACCGATTTCCACGAGAGCATGGAGATCAAGGGCCGCAGCCTGCTTACCGGTCTGCCGGTGCGCGTGACTGTTTCCACCGATGATCTGTACGAGCCGGTGATGATGCTCAGCGAGCAGATCGGCACCGCAGCCCATCAGGTGCTGGAAAAGACCCCGCCGGAGCTGGCAGGCGATATCTACCGCAACGGCGTTATGCTGACCGGCGGCGGTGCCCAGCTGCACGGCCTGACCGAATATCTGAGCCAGGAACTGAAGGTGGAAGTCACCGTCTCGCCGGACCCCGTAAACTGTGTTGCACTGGGTACGGCACAGAGCCTTTCCATCGGTGATAAGCTGGAAACCGGCTTTACGGACGCCACCCCGCGCATCGGCCGCCGCTAAGATTGGTTCGTTTTGTCCATGTCATATCACAAAGCAGCAAAAATAAAATTTGTTAATTTTTGTTGAAATGAATGGCAAAATACGGTATACTATACCCAAATTGATTTTCTGCTAACGATGTTGTATCGCTTGCAGTATCCAACAAACAGGAGGAAAAACCATGGACTTAGGTTTCGATGTGGTCGTTACCATTACTGGTATCGTGCTGGTGTTCCTGATCCTCGTGCTGCTGATGGCTATCATCACGCTGGAGGGCAAGATCTTCGACTCGATGAACGCCAAGAAGAAGGCCGCCAAGACTGCTGCGCAGGCACCTGCCGCAAAGCCCGCTGCCGCTCCGGTACAGCAGGCTGCGCCCGCTCCTCAGGTAGAGGAGGGCATCCCCGGTGATGTGGTGGCCGCCATTATGGCTGCTATCCATGCAATGGGCAACGGCAAGTACACCCTTAAGGCAGTGCGTCGTGGCAAAAATGGCTGGGGCAAGGCCGGCGTGAACGACACCACGGCCCCGTTTTAACACAGGAGGAAGAGCATGACACAGTTTATTGATACTCTGGTCGGTATTTTCCAAAGTTCCGGCTTTGCACAGTTTGGCCAGCCCGGCGGCTGGCTGTACGCCGTGATGATCTGCGTGGGCTGCTTTTTGCTGTACCTCGCCATCGTCAAGGAGTTCGAACCCCTGATCCTGCTGCCCATGGCCTTTGGTATGATCCTTGCCAACCTCCCCGGCAGCGGCATCATCCACATGCAGTACTTCGTTGGTGACGGTCTGGAGCACCCCATGTGGGTCGAGATCCTGAACAACGGCGGTCTGGCCGATATGCTCTACATGGGCGTTAAGCTGGGCATCTACCCGCCGCTGATCTTCCTCGGCATCGGCACCATGACCGACTTTGCACCCCTGATCTCCAACCCCAAGAGCCTGCTGCTGGGCGCTGCCGCACAGTTCGGTATCTTCGGTACTTACATGGGCGCCCGTCTGCTGGCCGCTACCGGTCTGGTGGACTTCACCCAGAAGCAGTCCGCTGCCATCTCCATCATCGGCGGTGCCGACGGCCCCACCGCTATCTTCGTTACCTCCCGTCTGGCACCTGAGCTGCTGGGCAGCATCGCTGTGGCAGCGTACAGCTACATGGCACTGGTGCCCGTTATCCAGCCGCCCATTATGAAGGCGCTGACCACCTCCAAGGAGCGCTCTGTGGTCATGAAGCAGCTGCGCACCGTCTCCAAGACCGAGAGGATCATCTTCCCCATCATGGTCGCTATCATTGTTTCCCTCATCGTGCCGGATGCCGCCGTTCTGGTCGGTATGCTGATGCTGGGCAACCTGATGAAGGAGTGCGGCGTTGTGGATCGTATCCAGAAGACCGCCGGTAATGAGCTGATGAACATCATCACCATCTTCCTGGCTCTGTCTGTTGGCTGCACCACCAGTGCAAACACCTTCCTGAACACCCGCACCCTGTTCATCATCGTGCTGGGTCTGATCGCCTTCTCCTTCGGCACCGCAGCCGGTGTGCTGTGCGGCAAGGTTATGTACAAGCTGACCGGCGGTCAGGTGAACCCCCTGATCGGTTCCGCCGGCGTTTCCGCCGTGCCTATGGCCGCTCGTGTCTCCCAGAAGGTCGGCCAGAGTGAGAACCCCTCCAACTTCCTGCTGATGCACGCCATGGGCCCCAACGTGGCCGGCGTTATCGGTTCTGCCGTTGCTGCTGGTATCCTGATCAACATCTTCGGCTAAGCAAAACCTGAAGCACTATCTCAAGAGCCATCGCACAGCCTTGTGCGGTGGCTCTTTTTGTGCAGAACGATTTCAAATGGCCCCCGCTGCGCTTTGGCCATTGTTTAAGGAAAGTATATTTTAATATTTGAGGTTCTGAAACGCCTGCGGGCGTTTCAGAACCTCTTTTTCACAGAAGGGGGCGTAACTGGAAACGGCAGCTGTTATCTCTTACGTCCTTTCCCGTGAAAATGGGATAATGGAGCGTCCGCAGACGCTCCGTTATCCCAAAATTATAAATCATAATTCCGCTGAATATGGCCAGAGCGGCAGCGGAGGCCATTCAAAATCGTTTTGCAATAAGGATGATAGCAACTTTTTACTGTTTGTGTTTGGCTGCTGCTTGTGCTATCATAGAGAAAAACAGGGCGCAATGCGCCCCAAAACAGGAGGAAGCCGTTATGGAAAAAATCAAGCTTGAGGTTGCAGGCATTCCGGCTGTCCTGTACGGCAAGCGCAGCCGTAAGGTCTATCTCTATGTCCATGGCAAAAACGGCAGCGCGGCCGAGGCAGCCCGCTTTGCCCGCACAGCCTGCCCGGCAGGCTGGCAGGTGCTGGCTGTCGATCTGCCGGAGCACGGCACCCGAAAAAACAGCCCGGAAAAGCTGGTGCCGTGGGTGGTCACCCGGGAACTGCAAACGGTCTATGCCCGGATGCAGCCGGTGTGGAAGCATATCCGAGTGTATGGGGTCAGCATCGGGGCGTGGTTTGCTATGCAGGCGTTGCAGACGCAAAAACCGGAGAAGGCACTGCTTGTCTCCCCGGTGGTGGATATGGAAAAGCTGATCCTTGCCCTGATGCAGCAGGCAGGGGTAACGGAGGAGCAGCTGCACGCGGCAGGGGAGATCCCCACAGACTTTGGGGAGACGCTTTCGTGGCCGTATCTGTGCTGGGTGCGGGAGCACCCGCTGCACTGGAAAGTACCCACACAGGTGCTCTATGCTGATACAGATCCCCTTACCGGGCACACCGCTATGGAGCGGTTCCGGCAGCAGACCGGGGCGCACCTGACCATTCTGGAGGGTGGGGAACACTGGTTCCACACCGAGACCCAGCTGGCCGCTCTGCAAGGCTGGGAAAGCTGTCATTTATAATAAGCAGTTTCTCTTTTCCTCAGTCTGTGAAAATGTAAGCCCGGAAAATCCGCGGATTTTCCGGGCTTACATATAAAATACGCTTCCACAACAAAACGCCGCTGACGGCTTTGTGCATCGTCAGCGGCGTTTTGTTTATTGAAAACAGGATTGTGAATGGCAGAATCAGACGTTTGCTTCGCTGTTGTGCTCAGCCTTCTTGTAAGCGGAGAAGGAGTGGAACACGATGTTCAGGCCCAGCACGATCAGCAGCACGGCAAGGATCAGCTGCAGGCCGTTTGCGATGAACACAGCGCCCCAAGTGGTCTCACCGGCAGGGATGGTAACAGAAGCGGCGGTGCTGATGGCCTTGACCATAGCGATCAGGCGCTGCACCAATGCGGTAAAGGTAACGCACAGCATGATGACCAGAGGGGGGAACAGCATCTTGTTGCTGCGGCCGGTCACCTTCAGGAACACGCACAGGGTAGCCAGCACCAGTGCGCTCAGCAGCTGGTTGGCAGAACCGAACAGAGGCCAGATGTTGGCGTAGCCGATCTTGGTCAGGATGAAGCCGAACACCAGAGTGATGAAGGTGGAGAAGTAGACGTTGCAGAGCAGCTTGCGCCAGCCCTCAGCGTGCTCCATGTCGTCCACGCTGAACAGCTCCTGGAAGCTCATGCGGCCAATGCGGGCCACGGCATCCAGACTGGTCAGTGCCAGTGCGGAAACGCACATGGTCATGAACACGGTAGCAGCGTAGGCGGGCACACCGAACATCTCAAAGAAACCGGCAACGCCGCGGCTGAAGATCTGGAACGGAGTACCGGCAGCAGGGGTACCGTCGGCAGCTGCGGCAGCACCGGCCACGCACAGAGCCAGAACAGCCAGCAGGCTTTCAAGGATCATGGCACCGTAGCCGACCTTCAGCATATCCTTCTCGTTCTCAACGGTCTTGGAGGAAGTACCGGAGGAAACAAGGCTGTGGAAACCGGAAACTGCACCGCAGGCCACGGTGACGAACAGGATGGGGAACAGGGTGCCCAGCTTTTCGTTGGTAAAGCCGGTGAACACAGGCAGGTTCATGGTGGGGTGTGCCACCAGCAGGCCAACCACAGCACCCACGATCATGGCCACGAACATAAAGGTGGTCATGTGGTCACGGGGCTGCTTGAGCAGCCACATGGGCAGCACAGCAGCAAAGAAGATATACACAAAGGTAATGTAGCTCCAAGCGGCCTTACCCAGAATCAGGGGCAGGTTTGCGCCGATGACAAAGGACAGCACGATGAACACGATGCTGATAACGCTTTCCTTCCAGCCGGAGAAGTTGAACTTCTTCTGCAGCAGGCCAAAGACAACGGCAAACACCATGAACATGATGGACACCATGCCGGCAGCACCGTTGGTCTTGGCAGCCTCAACCATTGCGCCGTCTGCGCCAAAAGCATTGAAGGTGCCGGCAACCATGTCTGCAAAGGCAGCAATGACGATGCCGCAGAACAGCCAGCAGAACAGCAGGAACAGCTTGCGGCCGGTCTTGCCGATGTACTTTTCAATCAGCATACCCATGCTCTTGCCGTCGTTCTTAACGGAAGCATACAGAGCGCCAAAGTCGGTAACAGCGCCGAAGAAGATGCCGCCCAGCAGCACCCACAACAGCACCGGCAGCCAGCCGAAGGCTGCGGCCTGAATGGCACCGGTAACAGGGCCTGCACCCGCAATGGAGCTGAACTGGTGGGCAAACACCGTCCAGCCGTTGGTGGGCACATAGTCCCGGCCATCCTCGTGGACGACAGCCGGAGTCTTGGCTGCGGGGTCGATGCCCCATTTGTTAGCCAGCCAGCGGCCGTAAAGCACATAAGCGCCAAACAGGCACACCGCTGCGATCAATACGATGACCAGCGTATTCATAGTTTTCTACCTCTTTCCTTTTTTCACTCCGCAACAGGTTCGGAACGATAGGATGCCGTCCGGCAAAGCGCTTCCCCGGAGCGTAAAAAACCTTCGTCCTCAGCACATGACCGGGCTTTCCGGCCACACTCCGAAGACGAAGGCTTCTGCTCCCGCCTGCCAGGGCAGGAGCAATACTCCGCGGTACCACTTCGCTTGCTGTATTAAAACAGCCACTCTCCCACGCATGGTACACTGACCATGCTGCCCGATAACGTGGGCTGGACGGCACCATGCTACTTGGGGGCACAAAACCCGGTTCACACAGGCTGCTCGCAGGTGAGGGTCCTCTGCTCCTGACTGCCGCTTTTTCACCCGAGAAGCGGCTCGCTGAAAGAGGGTGATGCAGAAGATCATGTCCTGTTCCTTGCATTTGCTGAATGATTGTGTCCTACTTTATTCCCGTTTTCATCAATTGTCAATATTTTCATCACAAGTTCAGAGGATACGCCAATTCAAGCCATTTTCCGGGAATAATTTTTAGATGATTTTCTTTCATGCGTGAAGAGAATAAAACTGAATATGTTCTTAATTGAAAACCATTCACCCACGGGTCTTGACTTTCACACTTTGAAGTGCTAAAGTAATAGCGTGCAGAATATTCCGTGCGGCAGCACTGTCTGCTTTGCCTGCTGCCGCCGCTGTTATAATAAGGAGAAAAACAATGGCTGAAAAAAATTCCAGAAGAAACGAGACGACGGATGCACTGTTTGACGCTATCCTCAGTTTGGAGAGCCGGGAAGAGTGCTACGCCTTTTTTGAGGATCTGTGCACCGTGAAGGAAATCTCGGATATGGCGCAGCGCCTGCAGGCCGCAAAGCTGCTGCTGGAGGGTGCCACCTATGAGCAGATCGTCAAGGCGGTGGAGATCAGCACTGCCACCATCAGCCGCATCAACCGCTGCATCCAGTACGGTTCCGGCGGCTACCGCGATACCATTGAGAAGGTGCGCGCGCAGGCTGAAAAGCAGTAACAGCCGCACCCGCCGCAGCATAGGATAGGGCACACGACCGGAAAGGAAGGTTTTGCCCTATGATGATCGATACCCCCTGTGCCCGTTCTCAGTGTCCGGAGATGCCCAAGGTCAGCTTGGATCAGGCTGTTGTGGACCTGATGGAAAGCATTGCCTTGCAGGAAACGGCGCTCAGCCACATCCTGTGTGCTGAAAGTCGGAAGATGCAGAAGGCCATGGATCTGGATGGCCTGGATCTTTGCAAGCTGCTGGAGGTGAACGACTCCGCCACCAATATGGTGCACGCCGTCGCAAACCTTGAACTGGTGCTCAAGGATAAGCTGGAGTTCGTTTCCAACAACCTCTATGTCCCGGGGGACAGCGGCTGCCCATCACCTGCGCAGTAATGTTTTTTGCGTGGGACGATCTTTACTGCAATCTAACCCGTGAAAATGCAATGTCGGGCAGCCCGCAGGCTGCCCGACATTGCGCTGAATCGTTCTGCCGCAAGGGAGGCTGCTGCACAAAACAGGGTGCAGCAGCCTCCCTTTTTATGAAAATCCTGCATAAGAGACAGAAAAATCTTTTGTTGGAATTGCTGATGTATCAAATCTGTGCTATACTATTGGATGTATCACCATGAAAGCGAGGAATATAACATTGCTGCATTATGATGCGATCCTATTTGATGTGGACGGGACGCTGATCGATTCGGCCCCCGGTATCATTCATACATTGCAAGAGGTTTTCTGCACCATGGGTGTGGATGTATCCGGCGTAAATCTGCGCCGGTATCTGGGCCCGCCCCTGCGCAAAAGCTTCGGTGAGCACTTCACCGACCCGGCGCTGATCGAAAAGGCCACCGACCTTTACCGCACGAGCTACGCGGTGAAGGGCAGCCACGAGTGTGCCGTGTTCCCGGGTGTTCTGCAGATGCTGCAAACCCTGAAGCAGGCTGGTTTTATTTTGTGCACCGCCACCTCCAAGCCCACCAAGGTGGTCAAGCCTATTCTGGAGGAGCAGGGGCTGGCGCAGTATTTTGATTTTATCGGCGGTGCCTCTATGGACGAGAGCCGGGACACAAAGACCGAGGTCGTGCGTTATGTGCTCAGCCAGCCCGCCTTGCAGGGCAAGCGGGTGCTGATGGTGGGCGACCGCAACGATGATATGCGGGGCGCTGCCGACTGTGGTCTGGATGCTGCCGGTGTGTTGTACGGCTACGGCAGCCGGGAAGAGCTGGAAGCTTTCCATCCGGTGCTGCTGGCCGAAAGCTGCGCCGACCTTACCGACCGGCTGCTGGCAGCCCGGGTATGACAGGAAGTTTCATTCCTTCGGAAGGAGAATGGATAGAATATGAGAAGCAATAATCAACAGGAGAACAAGGCGCTGACCCCGATGCAGAAGCAGGCGGTGCTGGTGTGCATCGTGTGCGCACTGGCGGCGCTGCTGACCATCGGTATCACTCTTACCATGCTCAAGCGGGGCAAGAACCCGACGGAGCAGCCGGGGGATTCTTCCATTATTACCCCTGCGCCCGCTCCGGAAGGGGAGGAGGATATCTCCGACCACTACCAGATCAACGAGACTTCCAGCGCATTGCTCACCGGGACTGCTGATGCTGGTGACGCCTATCAGGAGCAGAGCCTTTTTATCGGCGATTCCAACACGGTGCGTTTGTACGCCAACGGTCTGATCTCGCTGCAGCAGTTCTGTGCCAAGGAAGGCATTGGCACCAGTGCCGCCCTGAACGAGGGCATCGTTACCTTTAAGCGGGACGATAACCGCTACACCATTGCGCAGGCGGTGGCCAAAATGAAGCCCCGCCGGGTAGTCATTATGCTGGGCACCAACGACAACGGCATGAGCACCGAGGACTTTATCAGCAACTACACCGCGCTGGTACAGGCCATTCAGGCCAGCTATCCCTATACCGATATCATCGTCAACACGGTGCCGCCGGTCCCGTCCAACCACTCCAACTACCCCAATATGGATCAGACCCGCATTGATGATTTCAACATGGCGCTGCTGACCATGTGCGAGCAGCTGGGCGTCAAGTTCCTCAACTCTGCCGAGGCACTGAAGGACGCCAACGGCTACGGCAATGTCGATTACTACCAGAGCGGGGATATCCACCTCAAGCCCGCAGGCCTGAAGGTGCTGCTGAAGTATCTGCGCACCCACGCCTACGAGACCGAGGATCGCCGCCCGGATACCAATAATATCCCCACCCGCGCCGAGTATACCGCCAACCCCAGCTCTGCGGTGGAGGCACCCAGCAGCTCGGAGACGGTCTCCTCCTCTGTTGTTGAGGAAAAAACGGAGTATCAGGCGGACTATCGCGTGGACAAAACCGGCGGCGGCTCCCTGACCTGCGGCGACGAGAGCGGCAAGTCTCTTACCGTCAAGGTGACCAGCGCTGCCCAGAGCGTTACGGTGACCGCTGTGCCGGAGGACGGCTATGTGTTCGTCAAGTGGAGCGATGGCGTGACCAAGCGCACCCGCACCGATACCAATTTTGACCAGAACGTGGATGTGACCGCTGTGTTTGCAGCGGCCTCTATCCAGGTCAGCAGCAGCGGTAAGGCTGGGCTGGGGGATTCCTATACCTTTAAAGCAACCCTCAAGGGCAAGTATCTGGATGCTTCCAGCATCCGCTGGTATGTCAACGGCACCGAGGTAACACAGGCTGCCGGTAAGACCACCGTAAAGGGCGAGGTGGATCCCTCTATGGTGGGCGGCACCTTCCGGGTGTACGCCACCGCCAGCTATAACGACTGCACCGTCACCAGCAACAAGCTGGAACTTACGGTCAGCGGTGGAACGTCCGGCAGCACCAGCAGCTCCAGTAGCTCCAGCGCTTCCTCTAAGGAGGATAAGCCTGCATCCTCCAAGGAAGAAACGTCCTCCTCTAAGGAAGAAAAACCGGCCTCTTCCAAGGAAGAGAAACCGGCTTCCTCCAAGGAGGAGAAGCCCGCTTCCTCCTCCTCGAACGGTACTTCTGAAAGCGCCGGCAGCTCCTCCAAGGTGGAGAAGCCTGCCTCTTCTGCGGCATCTTCTAAGGAAGAAAAGCCTGCTTCCTCTAAGGAGGAAAAACCGGCAACCTCTAAAGAGGAAAAGCCCGCGTCCTCCAAGACCGAAGCTAGCGCCAGCAAGGAAGCTGCCAACTAAGGGCACATTTCCTCCTTGCGCCGCATAGGCTGGCGGGAGAGGAAGGTGGAGCCCTATGTACTGGGAAGCGATGCGCACACCCTCCCTGCCCGGGGAGAATGACGTGACCAACGGCAGCGTGGATTACTACGATACCGACTGGGAAAACGTGGATAACAGCGCACTGGAGGAAGAAATGCAGAAATGCGGGCTGACGCCCTGCGAGGGTAAAACAATGTGTCCGGACAACACCCCGGCACAAACAGACCTGTCTGCGTATGAGATCGTTTCTGAATAATGGGAAGCCAGCTCTGCCGGGGGTGGGGCTGGCTTCTCCCTGTTGATACACCAAAGTGGGAAATGCTGAAAAGAAAGTGAGATACTATGGCAAAATATTATTGCATCCTGTTCGATGCAGACAATACGCTGCTCAACTTTGACGCAGCGGAAAACAAGGCGCTGGCCGAAACGCTGGTGAACTACGGCATCGAGCCGGACGCCGAGACCGTGCAGACCTACCGCACCATCAACGAGGAACTGTGGCGGCAGCTGGAAAAAGGCCAGATCCGCCGCGAGAAGCTGTTCAGCGAGCGGTTCAGCCGCTTTTTAAAGGCCATCGATGCCGCCGGTGACGGCGTGGAGATGAACCGCTTTTATCTGGAGCAGCTGTCCACCCACCCGGATCTGATGAGCCCGGAGGTGCTGGACGTGCTGCGGGAGCTTTCCGAGGTGGCAACGCTGGCCATCGTCAGCAACGGTGCCCAGATGGTGCAGACCCGCCGTCTGGCAGAAAGCGGCGTGATGAATTTTATGGAGGATGTGTTCATCTCTGAGAAAATGGGCTGCGAAAAGCCCAATGCCCGCATCTTTGATGCCGCCTTGCGCGCACTGGGCGTGGAGAATCGGGAGCACGTTCTGATGGTGGGCGACAGCTTGGCCAGCGATATTCAGGGCGGCAGCAACGCCGGGCTGGATACCTGCTGGTATAACCCCAACCGCGCCGAGAACCCCGGCAAGGTGATCCCCACCTACGAGATCACCAGTCTGGAGGAACTGTATCCGCTGGTGATGGAGCAGGAGGAACTGGCCAACGTTGGCCTGAAGAACCGCCGCCACCAGTGCTGAAACCAATGGTGTAACTGAAAAGAACGGATAACGGAACAAATTATGCTGATACATTTGGAAAAACTGGGTAAGACCTTTGGCGAAAAGGTGGTGCTGCACGATGTGACCGCCAGTGTCGAGCGGGAAGATCGCATCGGCATTGTGGGACAGAACGGTGCAGGCAAGACCACTCTGCTCAAGATCCTTACCGGCGAATATCAGGACTACGAGGGCGAGTTCAGCGTGACCCACGGGGTAACACTGGGCTATCTGGAGCAGAACGCAAAGCTGGACGCCACGCTGGATATCTACGGCGAGATGCGCGCCACTTTTGCCCCGGTGCTGGATGCCATGGCGCAGATGCAGATTTTGGAACGCCGCATGGCTGCCCAGCCCGATAACGCCGACCTGCTGGCACAGCACGATGCCCTGCAAAATATTGTGGACGCCGCCGACGGCTACAACATGGACGTGAACATCAAAAAGGTGCTGTCCGGCATGGGTTTTGCACAGGATACATGGCAAAAGAACATTGCAGTGCTCTCCGGCGGTGAGCTGACGCGGCTGCGTCTGGCGAAGCTGCTGCTGGAAAAACCGGATGTCCTCATTCTGGACGAGCCCACCAACCACTTGGACTTTGCCACCATGGAATGGCTGGAAAACTATCTCAAGGGCTACTCCGGTGCGGTGCTGGTGGTCAGCCACGACCGCTATTTCCTCGATAATGTCTGTACAAAGATCTGGGAGGTGTCCTTCCAGACCATGACCACCTACAAGGGCAACTTCTCGGCCTATCTGCCCCAGAAGGAAGCCGCCGATGTCCTGCGCCAGAAGCAGCACGATGCCGACGTGGCACTGGCTGAAAAGCTGCAGGACTATGTGGACCGCAACCTTGTGCGCGCCTCCACCACCAAAATGGCACAGAGCCGCCGCAAGCAGCTGGAAAAGCTGGAGATCACCGAGGCGCCCAAGGACGAGACCAACCAGCTGAAGTTCCGCTTTGAATATGACGTAGAACCGTGGAATGAACTGGTGATGCTGAAAAACCTCAGCATCAAGATCGGGGAGCGTACCCTGCTGGAACCCTTTACCTATACGGTCTGCCGCGGGCAGCGGCTTATCATTGCCGGCCCCAACGGTGCGGGCAAATCCACTCTGATGCAGGTGCTGGACGGCAAGCGCCGTCCCTCCGGCGGCATGGTGCGGCTGGGCACCGGAGCACGTCCCAGCATCTTTGCCCAGCAGCAGAACCGTCTGGGACAGGGAAGGGTCATTGACGTCATCTGGAACAAGTACCCCCGCATGACCGAGCTGGAAGTGCGCAGCCACCTTGCGAAGCTGGGCTTCCGGGGCGATACCGTGTTCAAGCCCTGCGAGGCATTGTCCGGCGGCGAGCTGGCGCGTCTGCGCTTTGCGGAGATCGTGCTGGAGCGCCCGAATCTACTGTTTTTGGACGAGCCTACCAACCACTTGGACATCTATACCCGCGAGAACCTGACTGAAGCACTGATGGCCTATACCGGCACCCTGCTGCTGGTCACCCACGACCGTCACCTGATGAACAGTCTGGCCTGTCCCATCCTCTACCTTGAGGACGGCAAGGCGGTGCTTTACCCCAGCTACGATGCCCTGATGGGTCGTGCCGCCCCGGCGCAGGCCGCCCAGAAAGCTGCCGAGCCTGCCAAGACCGGCTACGGCAAGGAACAGCGCCGCCGCCGCGCCGAGCTGCGCGCCAAGATCAAGGCCTGCGAGGACGAGATGGAGGCCTGCGGTGCACGCGAGGTGGAGCTGGACAACGAGATCAACTCCCCGGAGGTGTACAACGACCCCGACCTGCTGCGCCAGAAAAGCGATGAGCTGAGTGACCTGCGCTTCCATCAGGAAGAGCTTTTTGCCGCATGGGAAGCCGCTATGGAAGAGCAGGAAGCCTACGAGCAGACGCAGCAGCCCGAAGAATAAAGGAGCGTATCCTCTATGCCTAAAAATCACCGCAACTATCAAAAAACACGGCACATCGCCCTGTCCGGTCTGTTGTTTGCGCTGGCCATGGCGCTTTCCTTCATCGAGGGAACGCTGGTCATCCCCGGGCTTTTGCCGGGCATGAAGCTGGGACTTGCCAACATCGTGGTCATGTACGCCTTGTTCTTCATGGGACCCCGGCAGGCACTGGTGCTGGATGTGCTCAAGGCGCTGTTCGTCTTTCTGGTGTCTGGCTTTACGGCGGGCTTCCTCTCGCTGTGCGGCGGGCTTTTGTCCCTTGCGGTGATGTGGGTGCTGTACTATCTTCTGCCGGTGCGGCCCACATGGTTCATCCTGTCGGTCTGCGGCGCACTGGCGCATAACGTGGGGCAGCTGCTGGGCGCGGGGGTCATCATCTCCTCGTCCTTGTCGCTGTACTACGCGCCGGTCATGCTGGTGCTGGGGCTTGTCATGGGCGCGCTCACCTCGGTCACCCTGCGGGCGCTGCTGCCCGCGCTGGGCAAGATGGGCTTCAACACCCATGAAAACCGCCCCGAATGACCGACCATTTCGGCAGGGCAGTTGCATTTTGGCCGGAAATCTGTATAATAAGGAAACAACTGTATTTTTATCAAAAAGACCCCAAAGGATAGAGCTGCCGCAGCACAGGGATTCGAGCGGCAGTCGGGAGGTGTTTGTATATGTCTGAAAAAGTTACCATCAAGGTCGAGCGCAAGGAGCTCCATCTTCCCACCATCGCACTGCGCGGGCTGGTGGTGTTCCCCAACAACCTTGTTCATTTTGAAGTCGGGCGGGAAAAGAGCATTGCCGCTGTGGAGTGGGCCATGGCCAACAACTCCAACGTATTTCTGGTTGCCCAAAAGGAGATGGAGACCAGCGAGCCTACCCAGCAGGACCTGTACACCTACGGCGTAGTGGCCGAGGTCAAGCAGGTTCTGCGCGTGTCGGACGAGCTGGTCAAGGTGCTGGTGGAGGGCAAGTACCGCGCCAAGCTGACCGAGCTGGATACCACCGGCGATTTTCTGCTGTCTGCCGTGCGCTCCGCTCCGGTGCGCGCCGCAAAGCCCGAAGAGGCTGTGGAGACCGAAGCACTGCTCCGCGCCCTCAAGACCGGCTTTGACGAGTATCTGGGCATGAACCCGCGCCTTGCCAAGGACGTTGTGTTCACCATCGTTTCCAGCGATGACCCCATGTTCCTCACCGAGTATATGCCGGCAAACCTCTTGTTCCGCTACGAGGACAAGCAGGCTGTGATGAACGAGAACACCCTCAACGGCCGTTTGCAGCGCCTTGTGGAGATGCTGCGCCGCGAATGCCAAGTGATGAAGATCGAAAAGGAGATCGCGGAAAAGGTCAACGAGTCCATGGACAAGAACCAGCGCGATTACTACCTGCACGAGCAACTGCACATCATCAACGACGAACTGGGCGAGGGGGACGATACCCACGCCGAGGCCGATGATTACCGCCGTAAGATCCGGGAGCTGCACCTTGCCGAGGACAGCGAGAAAAAGCTGCTCAAGGAGGTAGACCGCCTGTCCCGGATGCAGAGCAGTAATCAGGAAGCTACGGTCATCCGTACCTATCTGGATACCTGTCTGGATCTGCCGTGGAACACCATGACCGTGGATGATCTGGATATCCACCGCGCCCAGCAGATTTTGGATCGGGACCACTACGGCCTGAAAAAGGTCAAGGACCGCATTCTGGAAATGCTGGCCGTGCGCAAGCTGGCACCGGACGTGAAAGCACAGATCATCTGTCTGGTCGGTCCTCCGGGCGTTGGCAAGACCAGTATTGCGCGTTCCATCGCGGAAAGCCTTGGCCGCAAGTATGTGCGCATCAGTCTGGGCGGCGTGCGGGATGAAGCCGAGATCCGCGGTCATCGCCGCACCTACATCGGTGCTATGCCCGGCAAGATCATCAGCGCCATGATCACCGCCAAGTCCTCCAACCCCCTGATGCTGCTGGACGAGATCGACAAGCTGGCAGGGGACTTCCGGGGCGACCCGGCGGCAGCTCTGCTGGAGGCGCTGGACCCGGAGCAGAACAGCACCTTCAACGATCATTTCATTGATATCCCGTTTGATTTGAGCCATGTGCTCTTTATTACCACCGCGAACGACTTGGGCAGCATCCCCGGCCCGCTGCGGGACCGCATGGATGTCATCGAGCTGCCCAGCTACACCCGCGTGGAAAAGTATAACATTGCCCGCAAGCACTTGCTGCCCAAGCAGCTTAAGGCCTGCGGCCTGACCGGCAAGGTCACCATGAACCAGAGCGCACTCTACGGCATCATCGACGGCTACACCCGCGAGGCCGGTGTGCGTAATCTGGAGCGTACCATCACCAGTGTGCTGCGCAAGTGCGCCCGCAAGATCGCCGCCGGCGAGGTGGAGAGTGTAGCTGTTACCGCCACCATGCTGGAGGAACTGCTGGGCCCCCGCATCGTCAAGCCGGACTTCCTCAACCGCACCAACGCCGTGGGCATCGCCAACGGTCTGGCATGGACCAGCGTAGGCGGCGAGACCCTGCCCATCGAGGTGCAGGTCATGGACAACGGCACCGGCAAAATCACCGTTACTGGCTCTCTGGGCGATGTGATGAAGGAGAGCGCACAGCTGGCAGTCACTTGGGTGCGCGTCCACGCCGAGGAATACGGCATCGACCCCGAGCGGCTGAAAAAGTGCGATCTGCACATCCACGCCCCGGAGGGTGCTGTGCCCAAGGACGGCCCTTCTGCCGGCGTCACCCTGACCACGGCACTGGTATCCTGCCTGTCCGGCGTTCCGGTGCGCGGCGATGTAGCCATGACCGGCGAGATCACCCTGCACGGCAATGTGCTGCCCATCGGCGGTCTGCGGGAAAAGAGCATGGCTGCCTACCGTGAGGGTATGAAGACCGTGCTCATCCCCAAGGATAACGAGCCTGATCTTTACGACGTGGACGAGGAGGTCAAGAAGAATCTGACCTTCCTGCCCATGCAGAACCTTTCGCAGGTGCTGGCTGCCGCCCTGCTCAAGCCGAAGGCAGCAAAGAGCACCGCAGGCCGCCCTCGCACCAAAAAGTCCAAAGCAGGGGAAAGCCGCATCCCCGCCGCGCCTGAGAAGAACCAGCCGGGCGCTGTCTGCTGAAAAACAGAAAGGAACACGCCATGATCTTCAATAAAGCTGATTTTATTGCCAGCTATGGCATTTCCAGCCAGCTGCCCGAAAGCGACCGCCCGGAGCTGAGCTTTTCGGGGCGCTCCAACGTGGGCAAATCCAGCCTGATCAACAAGCTGTGCAGCCGCAAAAATCTGGCGCGCGTGTCCAGTACGCCGGGCAAAACGGCTACCATCAACTTCTATTCGGTGGATGATTGCTACTTTGTGGATCTGCCGGGCTACGGCTACGCCAAGGTGAGCAACGCCGACCGCGAGCGCTGGGACGACCTCATCAACAGCTACTTCGAGGCACCCCGCCACCACACCCTGCTGGTGCAACTGCTGGACTGCCGCCATGCCCCCAGCGCAGACGATTTGCAGATGCTGCGCTACCTGCACTACCACCGCATTCCCTATGTGGTGGCACTGACCAAGGCGGATAAACTTAAAAAGAGCCAGCTTGCCAAAACGCAGGAGGACTTTGAAAACATCTGCCGCCCCTACGGCTGCCAGAAAGTGGTGCTGACCAGCGGCGAAAACGGCTACGGCATCCCGGAGCTGCAGGCGGTGCTCAACGCCGCAGTGGCTGCGGAAAACGAGGAAGCGGAGTAACGCCATGGCTTACAACGAATTTGCCTATTTTTACGATGAATTCAACGGCGAAGCGGACTACGATGCCCTGTATAGCCAGATCCATACAAAGCTGGAAGCCCACGGCATCCATGACGGCATTGTGGCCGACCTTGGCTGCGGCACCGGGGAATTGACCCTGATGCTGACGCAGGCGGGCTACGATATGATCGGCATAGACCAGTCGGAGGAGATGCTCTGCGTGGTGCGGGATAAGGCCGAGCAGCTGGGGCTTTCCGGCCGCCTGCTGCTGCTGAGGCAGGATCTGCTCAAGCTGGATCTTTACGGCACCATCCGGGCGGCGGTATCTACCTTTGATACCTTCAACCACATCCCGGATCTGGATACCGCCATTGCCAACGCAGGCTTTTTTATGGAAAAGGGCGGGGTGTTCCTGTTTGATATGAACACCCCCTATAAGCACCGGAAGGTTCTGGGCGATAACGAATTCACCTTTGAGGAAGAGGATGCCGCCTGCGTGTGGCACAACCACTATAACGCCGCCGACCGCAAGGTGGAGATCACGGTGGACATTGATTATCACGAGACCGGCGAGCATTTCCACGAGGAATTCTGCGAGTATACCTATGATCTGGCTACCATCCGTGCGGCGCTGGGAAAGCACGGCTTTGCACTGGAAAGCGTCTGCGATGGCGAGACTTTCGGCCCGCTGACCGAGGAAAGCCAGCGCTACTTCTTCTGCGCAACAAAACAGTATACACAACTGGAGGAATAACCTATGGCAAACCTGATCCGCGGCCTGTCCGAGAACGGCGGTGTCGTGTTCTGCGGTGTGGATTCCACCGACATTGTCCGTAAAGCAGAAAAGCTTCACACCACCAGCGCCACCTGCAGCGCGGCACTGGGTCGTCTGCTCACTGGCGCGACCCTGATGGGCTCCATGCTCAAGGATGACCGCGACCGCATCACCCTGCGTGTGGCGGGCGGCGGCCCTGCGGGCGTGCTCATCGCCTGCACCGACGGCACCGGCAATGTGAAGGGCTGCATTGACAATCCGCTGGTGGAGCTGCCCGCCAAAGCCAACGGCCACTTGGACGTGGGCACTGCCGTGGGCAAGGACGGCGTGCTGACCGTCATCCGGGACAACCGCCTGCAAAAGGAGCCCACGGTCGGGCAGGTGCCGCTGGTATCCGGCGAGATCGCTGAGGATCTGACCAGCTACTATGCGTACAGCGAGCAGGTGCCTACCGTGATGGCGCTGGGCGTGCTGGTGGACAAAGACTTGTCCATCCTCTGCGCCGGTGGCTTTATGGTGCAGCTGCTGCCCGGCGCTACCGATGCTGAAATCGACCGGTTGGAAAAGAACATCAACGACATGCCCTCTGTCACCGAGCTGCTCCATGCGGGCAAGACCCCCGAGGACATGATGCAGATGGCGCTGGCAGGCTTTGCCCCCAACGTGCTGGACGAGCGCACAGTGCAGTACCAGTGCGATTGCAGCGCCGAGCGCACCAAGGAGATGCTGCTCAGCCTTGGCCGTGCAGAGCTTGTGCGGATGCGGGACGAGGACTCCAACTGTGAGGTGGTGTGCCACTTCTGCCACAGCAAGTACCAGTACGACCTGAACGCCCTGCTTGCCGAGTACGATGCACAGGCTGCTGAAAACGCTCAGTCTAACAAATAACAAATACCGAAGCCGCTGCTCGTGATCCGGTGCAGCGGCTTTTTTGTATCTGCGCTTCAAATGCAAATTGCTTTTATAGCTGAAGCTTTCCCTCTCGACCCCTCTCGTGAAAAGACAGGTCTGGAAAATCCGCAGATTTTCCAGACCTGTAAATAAACAATAATCTTTCCGCTGAACATGGTCAGAGCAAAGCGGAGAACATTCCAAATCGTCCGCCTTTTGCTATGTGCAGATATCTGCCGCCACAGTATACACGGCATTGTAATGCAGGGTCTCCTCCTGCACGGTACATTCCTCCCGGCGGGCGAGGATGTCGGCATCCGGGAAAGCATCGTGCAGCGCCCGCAGCCCTTGCAGCCGCGCCAGCGTAAGCGCCTGCGCCTCGGTGCGGTACATCGTTTCCTGCTGCTGCCCGTAATAGGTGGTCTCCTCCACCGCGCAGGGCAGGGGCAGACCAAAAACCTCTAATTGCAGATGCCGGGTGCGGCACAGCCCATCCCCATCGGGTGCGGAGGGTGAAAGTGCGGCAGAGTGCCCCGCGAAAAACAGCCGGTAATTTGTTTTGTTTTCGCCGGTCAGCTGCGACATCGTCTCTGCCAGCGGAACGCTCTGGTCTGTCTGCCACTCCAGCTGCGCCACCACTGTGCCTGCCGCCGGGGCAAAGATCAAGGTGCCGTCCCGCTCGCTGCGTGCCGTGCCGATCAACCCCTGCCCGGCCTCCACGGTCTGCCCGGGGGCTACCAGCATGGTGCCGCTGGCAAGATTTGTACGCAGCACCGTTCCATTGCACTTTGCCCGCAGCCCGTGCAGGGTGCCTGCGGCAATTTCAGGGCGTGCACGCGCAGGAGCAGCTTCTACCGCAAGTCTGCCTTTTTCAAAATTCAGGCTTGCCCACGAGAACTCGCCGCTTTCCAGCAGTGCATACTCTCCGGTGCGCAGCAGCTCCTCGGTTACGGCAGTGCCGGGCTGCAAGCCGCAGCTGCGCAGCACCGCACCCGCCCGCGCCCGCTGTCCGGTGATCAGGCTGCCGTAGTCCACCGCCCATATAAGCCCTTGCAGCCAGAGCAGTACCAGCCCCCAAGCGACAAGCCCGGTCCATAGCCCCTTGCGCCGCAGTAACGGACGCAGCAAAAAATACAGCCCTTTCCGCTTTTCCACCCGCAGCCGCACCCGCCTGTGCCGGGCAAGTGCGGCCAGCCGGCGGTACTGGCCTGCTGCGCCATGGGCGCGGTTCACGGCGGGCAGGGAAAAAATACCGTATAAATGCAGCCCTTGTCCGGCGGCATCGGTCAAAAGCGCCTCGGGGCTGCCGTTCCGGGCGGTAAAGCGCACCCCCGCCCAAAGGCTTGCAGCTTCCATGATGGCCTCCTATTCATCGGAAAAATCGGTGCGCAAAAACTGCCCCTGCACCGTCAGCCGTGCGGCGGTCAGGGTGCAGATGCGCAGTCCGCTGCCGTATACCGTGAACCGCCCCTTCGCCAGCCGCAGACACAGCCTGTTTTCATCAAAGAATAACACCGTGCAAAAATGCTCGATCTCCATCCGGTCGCCGCTCAGGTATACGGCAGGGCGGCTGTAAAACCCGGGCGGCGGCTGTCGGAACAGCCCGCGCAGCCAGTCGCCCGGGGTGCGCCGGTCGTGGTGTGCTCTGGCCATCGTTGTCCCTCCCGTCCTGCGCTTTGTACATTGCACAGCCCATGCTTCCATATATATGGAGGGGGAGGGCGTGCTTATGAGTAAAAGCTGCAAACCGCTGCATCCGGGGCTTTTTTTGCTGGGTGCAGCTACGGCGGCACTGGTGTTTGCCGCGCCGCAGATCTGCGCGGAAGCCTTCCGGCAGGGTCTTGTGCTCTGCGGCGGGCCGCTGCTGGTGTCGCTGTTTCCGTTTCTGGTGGTGTCGGCGCTTATCATGCGTAGCGGCGCGGGCGAGGTGTTGGGTGTGCTGCTCTGGCCGGTGGTACGCTGTATCGGCCTGCGCAGCCGCAGCGCGGGCAGTGTGCTGCTCATCGGCCTTGTGGGCGGCTTTGCCCCTGCTGCCGCTGCCACTGCCGAGGCAGTCCGCAGCAGGGAACTGACCTCGCAGGAGGCTTCGGCTCTGCTGCCCGCCTGCATCTGTTCCGGGCCATCCTTTGTTATTCTGACGGTTGGGGAGCAGCTGCTGGGCAGCCGTACGGCGGGGGTGTGTCTGTTTGCCGCACAGGTACTGGCAGGCTGGCTGACGGCTGCGCTGCTCTGCCGTGTCCGCGGCATACCGGAGCCTTTGCCCGCGCCGCCCGCTGCCGCGCAAACTGAACCGCCGCCGGCGCTGGATGCTATCCTTGCGCAGGCGGCGGTGACCTACCTGAAATTGTGCGGCTTTGTGCTGTATTTTCGCCTGTTGGCGGCAGGCTGCGGGCTGCTGCTGCCCGCAGTGTTTGCACCCTTTCCCGCCATGCTGCTGGAAGTGTGCTCCGGCTGCGACTACGCCGCCCGCACCGGTTTGTGGGCAAGCGGGCTGTGCTGTGCCGCGCTCAGCGTGCAGGGCGCTTCGGTGCTGCTGCAGGTGCGCACCCTCTGCCCGCCGGAGGTCTCGCTTCGCTCCTTGCTGTGGGGCAGACTGTTGCATCTGCCGCTTTCGCTGGCGCTGTTTTATCTGGGCTTACCGCAGAGCGCTGTGGAAAGCTTCAATACTTTGTGCGCCCGTGTGGTGCCCATGCAGCGGGTGCCGACAGATTGCGCCCTGCTGGTGTTCGCGGTGTGCTGCATCACGGCGTGCGAGGCCTGCCGCCTGACCGAGAAGAAGGCGCAAAATGCAGTTCCGGCAAACAAAAACTGCTCTGCGGCTTGCAAACCGCCGCAAAATGTGGTAACATAACTCTTGGTTATCATATTACCAAACGCAGCGACGGAGAGAGTAGGCGCTGTCTGCACGGCAAAGAGAGAAGCTTCACCGGCTGAAAGGGCTTCCATGTGCAGCAGGGGCTGAAGTTCGCTCCCGAGCGGTCTGCGCGAACGATGCGGACGCATCTATTAGCACAGGACGGTTGCGCCCCGTTACGGCGTTTGAGCGCCGTCTGCCCTAGTGCAGACGGAAACCGGGTGGTACCGCGGAGCGGAAATAGTCACAGCTTCGTCCCTTTTGCCTGAGCAGTCGGGCAGGGGACGGAGCTTTTTTGTTGTATTCCGCTCCATGAACACAAAGAATAAAGGAGAGAAAATCCATGCAAGCAATGATCGATGAGCTGGCCAAGCAGGCCGCTGAAAGCCTTGGTCAGGTGTCCAGCAAGGAGACGCTGGCTTCCTTCTGGCAGGAATACCTCAGCAAAAACGGCAAGATCCCTGCCCTGATGAAGAATCTGCGCACCGTTGCGCCGGAAGAGCGCCCCGCCATGGGCAAGATCATCAACGAACTCAAGCAGAAAGTGCAGGCAGACTACGATGCAGCCGCCGAGACCGTGAAGCAGGCAGAACTTGCTGCCCGCAACGCCGCCGAGACGGTGGATATCACCCTGCCTGCCAAGACCCGCCCCGTGGGCGGTCTGCACCCGCTGACGCTGGTCGCCAACCAGATCATCGACGTGTTCTCCGGCATGGGCTTTGCCGTGGCAGATGCCCCGGAGATCGAGGATGACGACCACAACTTCACCCGCCTGAACGTGCCCAAGGATCACCCCGCCCGCGACATGCAGGATACCTTCTACCTGTCCGACGAGTTCCTGCTCCGCACCCAGACCTCCGGCGGCCAGATCCGCACCATGGACAGCCAGAAGCCGCCCATCAAGGTGCTGATCCCCGGCCGTGTGTTCCGCTCCGACTCGGACGCTACCCACAGCCCCATGTTCCACCAGATGGAAGGTCTGGTCGTGGATAAGGGCATCACCCTGGGCGACCTGCAGGGCGCTCTGAACACCTTCGTGCAGAAGATGTTCGGTGCCGACACCCGCACCCGCCTGCGTCCCTCCTACTTCCCGTTCACCGAGCCCAGCGTGGAGGTGGACGTAAGCTGCTTCGAGTGCCACGGCAAGGGCTGCCCTCTGTGCAAGCACACCGGCTGGATCGAAGTGCTGGGCGGCGGCGTTGTCAACCGTAAGGTGCTGGAAAACTGCAACATTGACCCGGACGAGTACTCCGGCTTCGCCTTCGGCATCGGCATCGAGCGTATCGCCATGCTGAAGTATGGCATCAACAACATTGGTCTGATGTTCGAGAATAATCTGCAGTTCCTCAAGCAGTTCCACGAATAAGAGGGGAGAGAACAAACAATGAAAGTACCTTTCAGTTGGTTAAAAGAATTCGTTGATATCGATGTCACCGCACAGGAGCTGGAGGAGAAGCTGTTCTCCTGCGGCTTCGAGGTAGAAGAGCTCATCCCGCTGGATGCCGGCATCAGCAAGGTGGTCGTCGGCAAGATCGTGGAGATGGAAAAGCAGGAGGGCACCCACCTGACCAAGTGTGTGGTGGACTGCGGCGCTTACGGCCACGAGATCCGCATCAGCACTGGTGCCGCCAACATGAAGCTGGGCGATTGCGTGCCTACCGCACTGGATGGCTCCACCCTGCCCGGCGGCATCACCATCAAGGCCCGCAAGATGCAGGGCGTGGAGTCCAACGGTATGCTGTGCTCCGGCGCAGAGCTGGGTCTGAACGATGATCTGTTCCCGGGCTCTGAGGTCTACGGCCTGCTTATCCTGCCCGAGGATTCTGTCCCCGGCACCGACATTGCCCCGGTGGTGGGTCTGGACGACTACATCTTTGATATCTCTATCACCGCCAACCGCCCGGACTGCCAGTCCGTTCTGGGTATCGCCCGCGAGGTGGCTGCGGTTCTGGGCAAGCCTCTGCATATGCCCGCTATGGACTATAAGGCCGTCTGCGAGCCGGACGCTCCCATCACCGTCAAGGTGGAGGCACCGGAGCTGTGCCCCCGCTACATGGCACACTATGTCCGCAACATCCGCATGGGCGAGTCTCCCCGCTGGATGAAGCGCCATCTGGCACTGTGCGGCCTGCGCTCCATCAGCAACGTGGTGGATATCACCAACCACACCCTGCTGGAGATGGGGCAGCCCATGCACGCCTTTGACCTGAACAAGGTCGCTGGCCGCACCATTGATGTGCGCCGCGCCCACGAGGGCGAAAAGATCGTCACGCTGGACGAGAAGGAGTTCACCTTGAACCCCAACAATCTGGTCATCTGCGATGCCGAAAAGCCGGTAGCACTGGCCGGTATCATGGGCGGCGCAAATTCCGGCATGGACGATAACACCACCAGCCTGCTGTTCGAGTGCGCTACTTTTGCCCGCGACAGCGTGCGTAAGACCAGCCGTGCACTGGGTCAGAACAGCGATTCCTCTGCCCGCTACGAAAAGGGCGTGGACCGTTATTCTCCGCAGCTGGGTCTGGCACGCGCTCTGCACCTGATCCAGCTGCTGGATTGCGGTGATATCACCACGCTGGAATACGACCTGACCGATGGCCGTCCGCTGGAGCGCAAGCACATCGTCACCACCCCGGCAAAGATCTGCGGCGTGCTGGGCATCACCGTGCCCGACCAGACCATGATCGACATCCTGCAGCGTCTGGAGTTCACCGTGAATGTGCAGGCCGATGGCAGCTGGGACGTGTCTGCACCCCTGTACCGTGATGACGTGGAAAGCTTCCCGGATCTGGCCGAGGAGGTCATCCGTGAGTACGGCTACGACCATATCGTGCCCACCTTCCTGAACACTGCCTCCGTTACCAACGGCGGCTTGAACTACGACCAGAAGCAGCAGCTCAAGACCAAACGCCTGCTGGCTGCACAGGGCTTCTACGAGGCCTCCACGCTGGCCTTCTACTCCAATACCGAGCTGGATATGCTGCATATCCCCGCCGAGGACGAAGCTCGCAAGGCTATCCGCATCCTGAACCCCATTAGCGAGAACCTGTCCATCATGCGCACCCTGCTGACCCCCTCCATGCTGAACGTCATTGTGGACAACCTGAAAAAGGGCAACGCCGAGGGTCGCCTGTTCGAGATGGCACCGGTCTATCTGGCCAAGGAACTGCCTATCAATGAGCACCCCCACGAGCGTCAGACCCTCTGCATCGGTGCCTTCGGCCCCGAGGAGGACTTCTTCACCGTCAAGGGCGCGCTGGAGGCACTGGCAGCCGGCTTTGGTCTGACCTTTGATTACCAGCGCGAGACCGCCGCATGGCTGCACCCCGGCATCAGCGCCGCCGTGTACTGCAACGGTAAGCGTCTGGGCGTGTTCGGCAAGCTTGCCAACGAGATCAACGCAGAGCTGGAGATCGCCAAGGAGCAGAAGGACAGCCAGAACATCTATCTGGGCGAGCTGGACTACGAGGCTCTGATGTCCTGCGTAGAGGGCGAGCTGCGCTATAAGCCTCTCAGCTCCTATGCACCGGTTAAGCGCGATCTGGCTCTGGTCTGCGGCGAGGCTGTATCCTGCGGCGAGATCGAGGAGACCATCCGCAAGGCCAGCCCGCTGGTCAGCGAGGTCAAGCTGTTCGATATCTATCGTGGCGCTAACCTTGGCGATGGCAAAAAGAGCATGGCCTTTAGCCTGTCCCTGTCTGATCCCAAGAAGGAAGTCTCTGCTGAGGAAGTGGAGCGCGTGGTCAAAAAGATCCTCGGCAACCTGAAGTTCAAGCTGGGTATCGAAATCCGTTAAAAGCATATTATATAAGTAATTATATATAGAACAAAGGCCGTCTGTGCAATGCATGGACGGCCTTTTTACATGGAGAAGAGGGGGTGAGTACAATATAAGTGAAGCAAACTCAATTTTCTTTCAAAAAAGATGTCAAAAAGTGTTGACAACTGTCCCGGTGTGTGGTATTATACTTGAGCGCCAAGCGCTGAGACAAAAGAATGACTTCTGAAGCCTCAGCAGGAAGCCCTTGAAAAGAACCAAT
>OGOG01000976.1_pt1 | contig 30252 bp, 25 predicted proteins | sample 1552581 | NCBI WGS metagenome assembly OGOG01 (sample SAMEA2580152, study PRJEB22360) | human gut metagenome | biome: human gut; feature: human-associated habitat; material: faeces | place: Denmark | collected 2008/2010 | reverse complement strand
CTCCCAGAAGTGGATTAATCAAGTGTAGGTGTAATTATTTCACCTGTAACAGTGGAAAAATCAGAAAAGTTTATTGTTGAGAAATTCGGTCTTGTTCTTCTAACTAATGATACCTTATACGAGATAGAAGAATCCTCCGACTTAGGTAACACATACAATTTACCATTTGCATATTTAAAATCGCACCAATGCATCCCCATATATTTTATTTCTATGTTTTTAGATCCATTAGGTATTGACATCACTCTATAAAATGCAGTATTAGCTCCCGAATAGACATATATTTCTATCAACGAAGAAGAAGTATATAAACCATTAGAATCAGCTTTATAGTCAATAATCAGACCTTTTCCTCTTTCTATATCAGTTACTGCAAATATTTTACTCATTAATCCGTTCTTATTGGCCGTAGCCGTACCTATCAGTTCTCCCAGAAGTGTTGCTAAGTTGCTTTTATCTATTTGAACAATTTCACCATTTGATCTCTTTCCGAAAATAGTTACGATGTCACTTACCACCGGAACTTCATTTAATTTTTTGTCTGCCATAATTGTATTTTTTTAATTATTTATTACCACTTGAACATATCCACCCGAAACAAGATTTTCCAAATCGAATGCCATACCTATTCCGCTGTCACGGATACAGAGATAAAGAACTTCCTTATCAGTGTAATATTTGCCTTCTTCCAGCACCATGTTATGTACCCAAGGTATAGGATCATCCAGTGTGCCGGAGTGCTCTATCTGCACAACCTTGTACAAGGATTCCGTACCCGTTCCCGGCTTCCAGTTCTCCTGCGGTGTATGTTTCTGTATAACCTCATAGAGCGTGTTGCCATAGCGGAAGCGGAACTGCACATCAACCTCTGTACCTATCAGATCATCCCATGCCGGAAAATAGTCTTTCTTTGACAATGCTTCTTCTGTAGTAAGCCCGGCATTGTTGATATTCGCTGAGATATCATTGAGCAACGTATCCACACGGTCAAGTGCTTCAACGTTTATAGCCGCCACATCAATAAATGACGCTTCGGCAATCATCTGCTCCTTCTGTTGCGATGTGATCTCTTTCCACATAGCCACATCCTCAGGGATGTTTATCAACACCTGATTTTCAAATCTTCGTTCCGACAGAGGCATATCCTCGGCCTGTGTCAGATAACAATCATAACCTGCTTGTAATATCATCCTTGTTCCTCCTTTTCTTTCGTGTCCAAATAATCGTTTATGGAATCCGCATAAACTCCCGAAAACAACGGTGTACAATCACGTATAATTCGTATTTCCCGTTCATCGTAATCTACTTCTCCCTTGCCAGAGTAAATCTTATGAGCCAAAGAACTGGCGGCTATGCCCGGAACATTTGTGTATATGGCGTTAGCCAATGACTCCGCAATATCCATCTCAACCCTGATATCCTTCTTTATCCCTGTGTAACAAGGAAATTTTGTAAAATCCACTTTCATAATTTGTATTTTTAATTCCAACAATCAATCCAGTTCATAAACCACTTGTTATTAAACTTATCATAATACATTGCTGCTGCTTTCGATTTTGCCAGACCTATTGAAGTGCTGACCTCCCCGGAATTCCAGCCAACAAGATTTGTCCCGGCTATAGTCACATCACCATTAGATATATTTCTGATCCAGTAAAATTGCCCGTCCTCCGCGGTGGATGGAACAGTCAGTGTAATACCGGCTTTAATGGCCAGCACGACACTATCCATCACTGACAAGATTGTGCTTTCGTCAATCCTGCGCAATCTGAGTCTGAACCCACAGATATCCCCCTTAGAAATATAAAGGGCATGATTGCCAGTAAACTGATAGTCTTTATTATCATAAGCGTGTGATCCTTCAACGGAAAGAAACAATCCGGCATTGCCATAGGACATTGACTGAATACTCCTGTTCACTTCAATACGTACAGGGGTTGAAAATGAACCGCCATTGGATGAAGGCATAGTTTCAGCACCCATGAATACCTTTGAATAACTTCCTGTAAATCTTATCAGATTAGCAGAAAGGAGCATGGCATCATCACCGGAAACCGATTCTATACTTGAAGGAGATATACTGAAACCACCGACGTTTCCACCTGTGGCGGTTATTGTCCCCGTGATATTCGCCTTCGTTGCGACAAGATTTCCATTCTGATCCACACGGAACGGAGCGTTTCCTGGAACATTACCTCCAGCCCATATCCTTACAGGTGTTGTACCAGCTTCTTTGCTGCTTCCTCCTGTAAGGCCGGCTACAACATTATTATTTGAATCCTTTATTATCAATTCGTTGCCTTGGACAAAATCAATACTTGCATTTTTTGCAATAATAAGACTTGTGAAAATAGGTGCCATTTCATTCACTGCCGTCCAATATGTAGTATTACCTGGGCCATTCGATGATGAAGATGTGTGCGTTGACTTACACATATACATATCCCATCCGTATAACGAACTTGGACTTGTGTTCTTCTTGGCTACTATATCAATATATCGCGTTCCGCTTGTAAGGGATTCGTCATTTCTATACGTCACCCCAGTTTTCCATTCTGAACTCCGTATGATACATCCCTGTATTCCTTGTACGCCCTGATCTCCCTTATCTCCTTTGTCACCTTTCTCACCATCATCACCCTTGTCACCTTTTGCTCCGGTATCGCCCTTCTCAGCCCATACATCGTATTCGGCCGTGTTCTGATCGCCTGTCAAGCAGTATCCGCCATCATTGTAAGTAAACCGATTACCGGCATTGTCCGTCCAACACCACAATGGAGGATTGGTAGTGGATACTTTGGCTACATAAGAGCCGCCACCCATCGAAACAACACCCATCTTGGGAACAACCATACCAGTCCTAAACTGCCCCATCTGGGTGTAACCGTCACCCTTGTCACCTTTGATTTTTATCGGTGTACCCCATGCTCCGTCAGATGCGGACGCAGCAACCTTCTGCGACATCCATATGGCGGCACTTGTCGCATTTGTATGCCATCCTCCAGTAGTACCGTTCCCGGTAGGTACAGAAGGTTGGGAAGTGCTGTCATTATAAGTTATAAACACGCTCAATCCGTCAGAACCGGCTGCACCATCAGCACCGTCCGATCCGTCCACAACCATCAATGCCCATGCTGTTCCGTTCCATATATATACACGACCATTATTGGTATCCCGGTATGCCCAGTTGGTCTGAGGATTGGAAGGAGGTGTTTGGAGATCTCCTTTCCAGACAATACTCAATCCGTCTTTCCCGTTCTTCCCATCAATTCCGTCAATAGTCATTTGATACCACTGTCCATCCTGATATACATATGATTTCTTATCAGTGGTATTCTTGTATGCCCACCCGTTCTGAGGATTGGAAGGAGCGGAGGAAAAATAACCTTTCCAAATGATGCTCGTTCCGGCTACGCCCTCAGCACCGTCAGCACCATCAAATCCGTACTTCGCCCAAAGGGCAGGAGCACTGAATTTACTCCATATACCGTTTTTCTTCTCCCTCTCACTGATCCACTCATAAGGCAGAGAGCTGGAAACACCTACAGGATCATCATGCCAGCCGGAAGGCACATAATCGTCCGTCTGTGACGTGGAAGGAGTGGCAGGTTTACTCTCTGTTGTAGTATGGATGAATACCCTCTCATAACTGGTGCCATCGCTTCCGTCCTTTCCGCTTTGAACCAAAAGTTCATATTCATCGGTATTTATCTCACCCGTAAGCACATATCCGCCATCATTGAAAGTAAACCGATTGCCGGCATTGTCCGTCCAGCACCACAAGGGAGGATTGGTAGTGGACACCTTAGAAAGAAACGAACTTCCTCCCATTGTAACGATACTCATTTTGGGAACAACCAAGCCGGAATACCACGGACCGCTATTGGTCACGCTCACACCGTCCTTTCCCGGTGCCCCCGGTGCTCCCTGTGCTCCCGTATCACCTTTAGAAGCAATCTCCAGCCAATCGCCGTTAGATCCAGGTGCAGCAGACGAACCATCCTCATTGATACACGCCCACATGCTTCCGTTATAAGACAAGCTGTCGTAGTAATCGTAATGTACGCCAGGTATATAGCCTTCCTCACGGAAATTCAAAGTCTGTACAGGTGTTCCGTCTGGCTTTATCTGCTTGATAATACCTGTCATATATATATTATTCAGATACATGGAGTAACCATCCATGTTCAACCCGAATATATTCAGATTGGAAAGGTCACCATATTGTAGGGCGACATTGGCGGCGGAGATCTCCCATGTATTCTGCTTCCACAACATACGGGTGTAAGTCCTTGTTTCATAGACTGAGGTCTGGCGCTCCGTATTAGTGAAACTGCCGTATGCCACGAAAGTCATCATCTCAAAAGGGGCGAAAGAAGAAGGCCACGATGAAGAGGTAGGACGCAACTGGTACTTAAATGTTTCGTTTCTTTCACCTGTAACTTCTGTAATCGTGAAATAGACCGTACAGAATCCGGCAAAACGTCTGTTGCCCTTTCCATCGTCGTAATCCTCCGTAGCGTTCCCGGTGATGTTATGATAGATACCCATACAGATATCACCTACTGCGACAGCTCCGATCTCACCATCTTCCAGCTTAAGTGTACATGTTTTGGTTCCTGTATCTACTGTTTCTATAATACCAGCTCCGGGCGCACGCCACTTGTCGCCCAGCGTGACCATCACACGATTGTATCTTAATTCGGGGACTTCAAGGAACCGGCGGATAAACATGCTCTCAAACTCTCCATGACCTGTATCGAATATCTTGGCTCCGAATCCGGTCAAGCCGCTTGCAAAACCATTCTTCCCGAAAACAGCACCGGCAAACATGCTGAGAAGGAATTTAGTGGAATCCGCCACGTCCTTCCGCAAGAATATCTCTTTCATCTTCTCCACACTGTTCTCTATCTCAACCATTACACGTAATGCGCTCATCACGTCTTCATCGGTGTAGGTAACATCCCTGTCACCCTGCTTTACGATGCGGTTTATCAGATTCCCGGCTATCTTAAGACCTTTGAGGTAATTAATGATCCCTTGCGCATCATCATCGTTCAATGCGGAAAGGAACCAGTTTTGTACAGGTGTGTCCTTATCCAGCGTGTATGCGGAGTTGGCGTGATCGGCGTTGGTGACATCGCCCCCTCCGCCACCACTGCCGCCACCGCCGTTCTGCTTTATCTCTTCAACCTCAATGGAGATCTTGCTAAAGTTGCTGTTGATGCGGTCTGCCGTTTCGCTCCAAGTTCCTGTTTTGTTTATTGTATTAAGCTCCATATATCCTGTTCCACTTTTACCATTCCGCATCCGGGTGTACTTCTACGGACAGATAGTTCATTATTCTGATGATTAATTTTCGTATCATAAATATATGTTTTGAGTGTTACTGATAACTTTCCGGGTTACTCTACCAGGGTTGTAATTTCAAAAGGGTTGCCTACAGCCGCTTTGACAGCGCGTATTATCAATGCAAAGTTCTCCTCATCTACAGGCGTACACAATTGTTCCCTGTAATCTCCCCCTCCTTGAGATATTCTATAGCTACAGTCTGCGATATCAAGATTGTATATTTTCGCCATAAAAGATTGGAATAAAGTTGCGGTAACCAAATATCTTGTTATGCCAAAATCCGCATGAATGGTATCACGAGTAAAGTCATTCTTGTTCGTCCAGTTCGCCACGTTGTTCATAAACGGATAAGTATCAGAAACGGTAGTCAAATCGGTAATAGTTTCAGCCTCCTGAATAGTTGGGATTGCAGGTGAAGCGGAAGCATAATTTGTAGACTGTCTTAGTTGTGTGACAGTTCTTGCATTCTGAACCGCTGTTCCGGATGGAATGATGAATTTGACATCCGGGCAATTGGATATGCAGTCCTTGTAGTTTTTGGCAATATTACGCCACATACCCAATTGTCTTTCCTTTTGGTCGTTTCCATAACTCAACCAGTGATCATCATCTGCACCATTGGGGCCGTGCGACTCGGAGATTGTATGATAAATGCTGAACGCCCAAGTCATGTTCATACAGAATACAGGATTACTATAGAGACAGGCTTTTTTACACAAGTCGATCAATTCTTGTACTATGTTCCTTGTTATTTGTCCATCTTCTCCTTTTTCCCAAAAAGAGGATTGGTCCTCATAAGGGGATTGATAAGCCCCGTTTTGCATGATGATGAAGTCCCACGCTTCATCAGCCAACAACCAGTCCATCAAGACTGTGTCATTTGCCGGTGCAGGTTCCCCTTCATCCGTTATATCAGAATCAGGCTCGCTGGACCATTTTCCTGTCGTACCGTTATATTGTTCCCATGTCGTTGCCTGATATTTCCATTTATAATACGTAACTCCCTTATTTCCTTGAAACCTTTTCAAAAAAACATCTAAAGTGGCTGCACCTATATAAGCATTTCCCAAAATTACATTTTTGCCAAATGAAGCACAAATGTTACCTACTTCTCTGACTGTATCCACACCGAAGGATGATCCGATAAAAAGAACTTTCAGCGCTTCTTTATAGGACTGATCTTTATGTTCCATAGATTCCAACCTTTCATTCAAATCCTTGATATTGGCTTCGGTCTCATCCCTGTTTTTCTCAACTTTCTGATCCAGTTCGGATATCTGACCTTTAAGCCCGGTCTGAATATAGGGAATACCATATATTTTTAAAGATTTCATCCATTGTTCCTGATTATCCTCTGTTATTGAAGCTATACCTATATGTAGTCCTAATACTGTAGCACCATCCGGTTTAAGATACCCCCTGTCCTTTCCTGATGTTCCACTTACCGTAGCAGTAATCCGGTTGCCATCAGAGCCAAAGAATTCCCATGTTCCCATGAAAATATTTGCATCTTCCGCATTTTTCAGATAAAGAAGTGTACCGTTCTCTATGCTGGATACATCAATCCTGCTATAAGCGTTATTTGTGGCATTGGAGATAGGATTGTCTCCCAACGTATTACCCACATAAGCATGTTTGAGCAATATTTCAAGAGTATTGCAAGGCAAATAAGGCAATTCCACACCTTCCGAAAGAGACTTGAGTTCATTTGATGTGTTATTTGCAATCTCCTTGGCCTCTTCTGCTATTTCTTTGGATTTGTTTATTTCTGTATAGGTTTCTTGTACATAATCAATTACAGGCTTATAATACAATCCCAGAATACTATATCTGGAAACGGCATTTATCTTTTCGGTTGAAGCATGTATATACATATATTTCGCAGTACCTTGAACCTGTATTTGATACCCACTATCAGCGTATCCTGATTTAACATGATCACCTTCGGCATTTGTAAACTTAACAACCAATCCCAAATCGACAAGTCTGACTTGATTGTGATTGGTATCTATAACACTTATCACAAATCCAGTTGGAATATCAACGTCTAGAGCTTGTTTAAATCTTAAGTGACCTTCTGTAGAATTAGGATAAATAGATTGTCCCGTACCTACCCATTGTCCGATTTCAAAATCAGATAATTTAAAAACATATCCATTGATTTCAACTTCTAATTCGGAAAGTTCTGCTGTGAGATTTTTGCGGCTGTTCGGATTAACCACCGCATCTGTTGTGGTAGCCGGGTAAATGGTTTGGCTACCTTTGGTCAGCTTATATATTTTTGCCATAATAAATCTCCTATATTTCTAGATTAGTAACTGTTTCTTCTTCCTCTTCCGGTGGCAGAGGAGGTACAAAATCACTCAGCACATCTTCATATTCATTATCCGACAATGGGAACGCCTGAATCGAATTATATGCGGCATAATCGGGATAAGATGTTATTTCCACCGTGCTTTCATCGGTTTTCCCGGTAGTCAGTACGATTCCTGTATCTTCAACGGAAACAAGGTTGCAGATGCCATCCTGAAAGTCGGAATCGGATATGAAGTATTCACGTTTTACCTTCAGCATACCGGGAGAAAAACAGGGGTTGTCAAAAGCGACAAGCAGGTTGCCGTCTTCCATGTGGCTGCAACCAACATACTCATGCCCGTCAAAGGAGGCTATGAACTTTCCCTTGAATGGATTGAAGTAAGTGAACCGGAAAGGAGTATTTACATCTCCGTTCAAGTTCTTCTCTATGATCTTAAAATCGGACTGATAATTAATTCTCATAACTATAATATTGATGTTACATCGTCTATCTCCTCGGCTGTCAGGTAGCTGGATAAGTCAACACTTCCGCCACCTCCTGTCGTGCCTGTAGGACTCCATTTTCCCTTTGTTTTGCATTCATATATAGGACCCGGTATGGTGTCACCCACAACAGCCCAGTCACCTACAACAGGAGATGGAACAGCCTCTTCCAGTGATTCAAGAGTAGAGAACAACCCCTTGTTGCGGATACCGTTCTGCTTGACCTTCTCCACTTCGGTAGAAGCCTTGCTAAAGTTGTTGTTAAGACGGTCTGCCGCCTCACTCCAAGTTCCCGTTTTGTTAATAGTATTCAGTTCCATATCACTTCACTTTATTTGGGCAACATGTTCTGATCCCATACAATCTCAAAACCTTTAACCATAATTATGCGTCCTCCCATTATCTGGGTCTGATATATATAACCGTCACTTCCTTTTTGCTCGACAACCATACTGTCCGGACGGAAATATAATCTATCACTGCTAGAAGGATCGAGCATGAAAATACTGGGAATCATCCCTTCAAGTCCGTACTGTAGGGAGATACTGAACAGTTCTTCCTCATTATAATCATACATTCTGATAGACGGTACGGAATACTCATCCTCAGGGGATATTACGATCTTGTAACCATTGGATGATATGACATTGACAGTACCACTAAACTCTCCCTCTCCCTTTATCCATATATTGCCATCCTCATCAATCTTAAAATTTCCGTTAGGTGACTTTACATTTTTAAAGATTCCGCTTTCCGCATTGACTTCACCTCTGAACTTGCCACCTAGAGCATAGATATATCCTCTTAAGAACACATCACCGCCATGAGTGGCAACGAAGTTCGCCATGTTCGCCCATTCCGCATCTGTGGGCTGGTAATTAGGATCATTACGGAACCTCATTACAGTCAGAATTGCCTGTTCAAGTTTTCCTCCTGCCCAAAACGCCACATCATCATCGTCATTATATATGCCGCTAACTCCGGCTGTGACCTTCTGTAACTTGCCATTCTTGTAATTACCCAGTTGGATCATATTGGCAAGTATCAAACCACCAAGGATATCCACAGATCCATCCTTGATTGCGCTCGCGATATAATTGATTGACTGGAAACCGGCTGTTGCCTTGTCATTGTCAAGAATTGAAGGCTTCCAGTCAGTAGCGATGGTCCCACGCTCTAACTGAAGGTCACAAACGGTTGCGGTACCACTGATAAGAAATATACCACTGCCATTGAAGGTGATCTTATGGGTATATCTCTGATAAGAGGATGTGAGAGGTTGAGAAACACTGAAAGAACCGCACGAAACAGACACAGACGTACCTTTTGCTTTATAACTGATAACATAACTTTCTCCTTTGATTAATGATACGGACTGGGACAAACTACCGATTGCGGCAGAGTACCCGGAGCCGGCATCACTGTCCGCAGATACGGTAGCCACTCCCGTCCAATATTCCAGTTGCTTGCTAAAAAGTTCGGTATCCGCCGATAGCTCGGTAGCGGCAGACAGGTCCTCTGTCTCATAATCTCCGGTAAACCCGGAGTTACGCAACAGATTGACCGAGCCGACAGCCGCATTGTCTATCGCATCCTTAGCCTCTTGGGCAAGATCTGCCGCCGCCTGTATCTCATCCGGAAGCCCTTCCATGTTACGCCATCCGGTGGAACCCTGCTCGATATGGAACATACCTTTGATATCAACACCTTTATCCTGAGTGTATTCCATGTAAGTGGTCCGGTCCCTGTCACCAATGTACGTATCTCCGTACACCTTCATTCGGGACTTGCCGGTAGATTTGTCAAAATCAAAAGATATAACGTCTTTCCCGGTCAAGGTAAAATCATTAATACCCTGATACATGATGATGGACGGAGAAACTTCGTTCACCGAAGAGAGAATTATCGCCGCCTGTCGGGTAATATCGGTCTTATGGCCTAATCCCACGATATCATCACCTGCCACCGGAACATCGTTCTCGACATTAGGATCACACACGGTCTTGGACAGGTCTATATAATTCTCACCTACTGCTGTGACCAACCGCCAGTAATAGCGGTTGCCGACATGATGCGAAATGCCTGTCTTGATATTGCACTCCTGTGCGATGGCGAGAGATCCCGGAGTAAACTGGTTCTCTATCTCAATTCCGTCTTCCTCTTCCTTGAAATAACAACGGTAGACATCATCCAACTCATCCACACGGTTGCATTTCATGCCTGCATGGGAAATCACCTGCTCGCCACCTACATACGTCTTCTTCTTTACTTCAAGCTCGTCAAAAACGGCTTTGACCTTGACATACAGATAATCAACAACAGCCTGTGACATACCGTTCTCAAGTACAGTGATTCCACTACCGTTCTTACCAATCAAAAGACCTTTTAAAAAAGTGATCAGACCGTTGGCCGTGTCGTTATTTATCTTTGAGATAAAATAACGGGATATTCTGCCAAGAATATCTGACACGTTGAGAGAGACACCCATCCTCTCACCTATGATATCCCCGGCTATCTCTGTAATCGTACTTCTCAAAGCGGAAACATTGGCGGACAACTTATCTGTTAGCTCCACGGATATATCATACAGGCAATTTTTATCCGCCTTACAAGTAAATGAGTTCACATACATGAAGTATTCCTTATCATTATACTTTATGTATATACGCGAGTTCTCATTCAACAGACCAGCTAACATACTGTTTTCTGCAAGGAAGACACGTGAGAAACTTACGGAAAAAGAGAACTTTTCATCGTTGTTTTCAGACATATACTTTATCAACGCCTCATCTAATCTCTTCTCGGCGGCAAGCACAAGAGATTTCGGCATTTTAATACCTGTAATCACAAACTTATCCCCAACAGAAGGTTTATAGTTATTTGTGGCATTAGGCATAACAACCCCGAAAGTAGTATTGTCCTTTTTTACCGCAATCCAAACCTCATTTGTAGAAGTGTTTTGTTGGCTTTCTATATATTGGGATGTTTGTGAAGTAACCTTCTGTTCAAAATCTCCTGCTGGTAAGTTCCCGGAAGAATCCACCAATACAGGATTGAATGCCCTTCCCGGCTCATTGTCCTTATAGGTAACTCCTATTTCAAACTCGCAAGCAGCACAATTACCCGTAGTCATATTGATTACAGCCGTACCACCTTCCAAACCTTGTTCGAACAGGTTAAAACCGTAATCCCCATTATATATATGTAATTTTATGTAGAAATAAGAATGTACATACTCATCCGTGCCATTGAATATATTATTCCCTTCTCCTGTTCCGAGTTCGTCACTATCGTTATCATCAAAAGCAATATCCGCAATCTCACCAAATAACTGTCCCGAAGCGTTTGTTACATTTTCTATGGTAGGCTTTATATCGCTAAAATCTACCTTTATCTCTTTTACTTTCTTAGAAGAATATGTATTTTTGAAAAAATAGTAATCATTTGTACCGGGTATTTTATACGTATCGTTAAGTGCATTGTAGAATCTTTCCGCTCCATTTGTTTGTCTATAAATGGAAGGCATAAGGTTTTGCGTGCGTTCTATAGTACCTTTTTCATCATCATTCGGATAGTAGAAAGGTATGTTGTCAGAGCTACCAACACCAGTAACGCGATTGACGGTCTTATAATTGGCGTTTGTCTTTTTTATTGATACAAGCCCTTTCTTGTACTCGAAAGGAGTAGAAATTACATTCTCTGTATATCCTATGTGACAAACCTTACCTACAAAGTAATAAGGAAGTTCGTATATGGTATATATGGACTGTAACGCTTCTGCAAGGTATACGCTGTCAAGAGAAACAAGTTTGCTTTCAGAAGTAATATCTTCATCAATCACTATCGAATATCCGATACCCGATTTTGCCATTGAAGCGTTAAGGCGACCAACAAACTCGTTTATATCCCCCATGAACTTGACGGAAGTGGAATTGGAGTGATACGTGTCTTCCCCGGCTGTCACCACGTCCATGAAATATACGTTTTCCAGCACGATACGTTCTGAAACGAATTGAAGCTCATGCTTGTACATGATACTCTTGTTGTCCTTTGAGGATGTAGGCACTTGGTCAATATAATATTTTTCCCCCCTAAACTCAACAAACTCTTCTCCTGTCCATAGTTCGTCTAAGCATGAAGGATAGTTCAGTGTAGCGGTCAGTGTGGGAGTTCCTGCCATACGTTGTGCCGTATAGGTGTACTCACCTAATTTTGCAGGCATATCAGCATTCGGAAATTTTACTTTACTTCCTTGCGTATCAAGCTTTAAAATGTACAGACTTTCCTTTTCCATTTATTCTTTTACCACATCAATTTGTTCCGTAACTCCTTTGTCCTTTTTTTGCTGTTTCTCCAACAGCTTTTGAGCCTCTTCCTTCTCCTTTGCTATACGTTGTTCTTCATCGGGAACGGATTCGGTGTTTTTCTCAATGGCTGTTTTTGTGGAAAGAATGCCGGCTTGCTTCATTGAGATAAGTATGTTATTATACTCCGTTGCGCTGAACGGCTGCCAAATCTTGAACTTGCAGCTTACACGGAGTTTCTTAAACTCGGTAACGGCATTGGAATTTTCTCCTTTGTTCACAAGCTCCTTTGCAAGCCCTTCCTTGAACAGGCGCATCATCTTGTCGGCGAAATTCTGCCACTCGATAACACCCTGTTGGGCGTTCTTCAAGTCCAGGTCACGGGTAAGCGTGATAGCCAGTGCGCTTATGTCACCACTTGACTTTACATCTTTCGGCAAAAGGAAAGTGCAGGATGTATTTATCTGTATCTTCTCGAACAAATCTTGCAGACTGTCAAGCATACCTTGCGGACTGGGCGGTGCTTTGAACTCTGCACTTCCGTTACCGTCCATTGACTTGTCTTGCAAAATGATACTTCCAGCAAGTTTCTTTGTCGTTTCTGACAAATTGCCTTTAATATACAGAATGCCCCAGCCATTCCGTTTCTGAATGACAAAGAAGATGTTATAGATAATCTCGTAAATCTCAATAAGGCTTTGACCGTTGTTCCACGCCACATCACCACGTTTGGTGCACAATGGTATCTCGCTGAAACCGTGCTCAATCGGAGTTTCCCTTACAAAACCGTCCTCTGCGGCTTCTTCACCGTCTCTTGGCGTGTGCATACGGTACATGTAGGTATCATCGTAGCTGTCAATATATTCCACACCGTTTTCATCGGCATAGTAGACGCTTTCAAGAAGCCTGTCGCCGTTGTTGTCATTGTGCGATATGATAACGTAACCATCCTCATAGCTTATCAGACGGCATTTGATACGTCCCTTATAGTCATAATAGAACAGAAGTCCGGCATCGCCTGTGGCAAGCTGCGAACGGACTGCCTTTGTACGCCATCCATCCATATTCCTGTCTACCCAATACTCCTTGATTGTGGAATAGTTGGCTTTATCTTTCTCGGAAGGAGTGCCACCTCTCAAAGACAATGTACAGGGATTTCCGCAAAGGTAGATTACGTGGCTCGCCAGTATCTGTTCTTGGAAAGCTAATGCCGTGCGCTGGAACTTGATTTCCTGATATCCCCCATCTTCTAACTTGACGCAAATGCTCGGCAAGTTTTGATCAAATAATACCTCATGGCTCATCGGGTCAAGCTCTTTCAGAAACTTTTCCTGCGAAACGATATTCTTTTTTACATTCGGAAGCCTTGCCGTGCGTGTTTCGGTAATGGTTGCGGACTGACCGTCGGAATAGTCGTTTGTAGAGCAAGTGTCACTTCCTCTGAAAAACGGTTTCTTCTGCAACAAGGCATTTACATTCCGCAATAGATATGTTTTTTTCTCTTCCCGTGTCATTTTTCCGCATCAATTAGGTTGTAATACTTCATGCAGGCTTCCTTGCTCGGCATTGCAGAACACTCTCTCGAAGTCCATTTGCAGATAATGTCGTGCTTCTGCGGAACAACGATTATTCGCTTCTGCCCCTCTTCCTCTTCAATATTGAATTTATCGTTCAGCTTCACGCGTGCATCCAACACGACCTTACTTGCTTTGATAAAAGTGTCTGAATCTCCACTTGTTTTCGCATCGTCAGCAATCTGTTTCATCTCCGATATTTCTTTCAGCAATGCTTCTCGGTTCTCATCTTTAGATATGGTAGTGATAGCACCGATGCCGAAAGGTTTCAGTTTCTCGGCAAGCATGGATAACACCTTGTTTGAAGGCTTATCATCTTCTTGGTAAGCAACCTTTGCAGCAAGAGCCTTATCTACGAAAGAATCACACATTACCAAATAGGCAACATCTCTTACCCTTGCTTCAATTCCTTCTGTCTTAAGGGAATTGATAATATCCTTTATGTCGTTATAGCTTATCATATCCTAATACCATAAATGTTCATCGTAAATACTTCCTTCTGTCTGTGCATGGCTCGCTTGTTTGGTTTCTTCTTCGTGATTGTAATACCCTGCTTGAATCTCATTCCCGTATTCAATGTTAGCGCACGGAAGCATTCTCATAGCGCATGGGTCTAACAAGTCCATCGATCTGCCTTTCCCCAACATCTGATTCATTTTCTTCTTGTTCCAAAGCCGTTTCTTTCCGCTCTGCATATCATCAAACCGTACAACAGAGCATTCTTCCATAAACTCGTTCTCAACCGTCACTTTGTATTTCAGGTTCTGGTGAGTGTATGTCTGTACGGCAAGTTTATCGTCAAAGGTTAGATTACCTTCCTCGATCATCTTGCATAATCTGATATAGCACATATCCTTTACTGTCATTGCGGTAAGTTGGTAAAGCCCGAAAGGTTTATTTAGTGAGATATAAGGTACTGCATCGGGAATGTAATCATTAAAATACCGTCCGGCAGTTGCGTCAAAAATGATATGGCTTTCGGCTGTTCCATGCTCAAATGCAAATGTCTTCACTGCCATAGCGTTTTCTCTCGGAGTGGACTTGCTAAGAATGAGAATGTCGTATGCGTGAAATCCATCCCATGCAAGTGCAACAAGGTTGTCCGTACCATAATCCGCCAAATCCACGGTAATCCATTTGTCACCGTTCACGGCTGGGTTGTTGTTGAATACGCCTTGCGCGGAAGTGGATGGAATAGGTATCTTTTCGTTTTCTTCGGGGTCAACGTTGAAGTTTCCCTCAATGATAGCTTGTGCCATTTTACCGCCCGAAGCGGCAACAGAGCCTATGTAATTAGGATTATTTTCAAGCATAGCCCTATTTTCAGATAGCTTACCTTGATAGAATACGAATGACTTAATCATATTCGTATAGTCAAAATCACCTCCAATACGGGCAAGTTTTCTATCAATATCTATCTTACACTTAGCATAAACTTCTTCTTTGGAATCACCCCAAACCACATCATCAACGGTAGAACCGTTAACATAGAAGTATCTCACTTTCCCGTTTCTATCCGGCATAATAAAACCGTCAACCCCAATGTACCAATCCAAGAACTTTCTCGTCCAATGGCTACGTTTCGGGTTAAGGGTAGCAAAGAACTTTCCCGTAAACGTCTTTGAACGTCCACGGTTACGGGTCTGCACATAGCTGAATGCTTCCCAAGACATTTCGGTAATCTCATCAATACATATCGCATCAATCTGTTTACCTTTCCATTGCTCACGCATTTTGTCAAGATTAGTATCATCTATATAGGTCAAGTCGCAATATGCACCACTTGGGAATGATATGCGAGGGCTATCGGCAGTCTTTACAGAACAATAGTCACCGAATATAGCCTTGAATGTATCTACGAATGAACCTCCCGTCTTTTGCGACTGCAAAGACCTACGTGTAATAACTGCACGGAAATCCCCATCTGTCATTAATGGCTCTGCAAGAGCGAGAACAAGAGCAAAAGAGTTGTGGGTAACTGTAAAATCATCAACCATATAAAGACCGCTCGGATTGTCAACGGAAATACATCTTCCTTCCTTCATGCCGATATATTCAGCACTTACTATTGTCTTTTCAAGTTTTAAGTCCTTGTCAATCTCTACGTACCCATATTTCTTTACTCTGTTTTTCTTTTTGGGTAATGAAACTATCTCATCATTAAATTTAGTACATATCCAAATTGTATATGCTTCATTACATGAGTGGAATACTCCATCTCCGTCTTTATATCCAGCTTTCTTTGATGTTATAGATGATCTACCACCTAAAGAGCGCACAACAAAAGCAACATCTTCTGCAAGTTTCTTGCTTATCGTAGTATAACTTACATGACCTCTATCATCTACATATCCATCCGTATCAAGCAGACCGCATAACAATTCCTTTCTTTCTTCTATTGTAGAGTATTTATAAAATTTTGGAATGAATTTGTTTGCAGCGGTACATCCATTCATCTTTAAAGTCTTTATATCCTCTACTATGTTGTTATTGCTTATTATGTAAGTTGCACATGAATCAATATCATTGGCATACTTTTTAGACATATCATAGCCGTAAGACTTGAATTTTTCTACAATAAATTCATCTGGTGTACATAGGTATATACATCTATCACATATACTTTCTCCCATACATCCATCACCAATTAATGCCCCTAAAACATACGGAGCTATTGGGCGTGGCGTTGTAGGTGTGATTGGTCGAGTAAATTGAACAGGTTCGGGTAATGGTATATTAAGATTCTTTCCTTTATACATTCCCTTGTTCTTATTTTTCATCCACTCATATATTTGTATAGCAGACATCAATCTCCAACCATCGTATTTCTCTTTCTCCATATCGGAGTTTCTACGCTTTGATTGTTTTCCTGCAACTCTTGCTTTCCAAAGATGTCCTTCTGTACAATCCATATATGTACCATCAGAGAAGGATATTCTATAAAATGGAAACATAGATATGGGATGTAGATATATTACCCTTTCTTGCCCACCCGTGTCAGGGTTAGATATAATACTACCTACTTCAATATCTCTAAGTTTCCTTAAACCGTATGGGGTTACTATATGAGAATCAAGCAATGCCCCTTTTCCACCGCCAAGATTTCCTCCACCAAACACCACATCCACACACGATGACGCAAACTGCATTTGGAATCCTTCTTGCGGCTTGATTACGACTTCTCTATGTACTTCTTGCTCTTTCATCAAAAGCAAAAATACCTCTTAATAATAAGGTAATATATACTTAAACCAATGTCTATTTATCATAGTGATAAATACAGTGATTTTTTTATAGTTATACCTTTTTATTAAAGTATTACTTTCGCATATAATCATTATAAAACATATAGTGTATGAAGTTTACGAAAGAGCAATTTTCAGAAGCACTGAAAGTGAAACTCACCAACAACGGCAAGAAAAACTTAGCTATGAGTGAGAGAAGTTTCAACGGCAAAGTAGAAAGAATCTACAAGCGGTTGGAGAAAGCGAGTGATAAGGACGAGTTGGAACTGGATGATGTTGTTGCCGACTACTTGGATGACTTACAAGAGGACGATAACAACATACGAAATGACAACTCAAAATTTATAAAAGAGTGGGAAAAGAATCATCCGAACAAGGACGATAGAAGTAATAACAAGGATGACAAAGGAGACGAAAGCAAACTGGATAAGTTGCTCAAAGAACTCCAAGATTTGAAATCAGAGCGTGAGGAAGAGAAAAAGGTAAAAGCTATCTCAGACAAACGCAATCAACTCAAATTATCCTTAAAAGGGAAAGAAGTCAAGAACGAGGATTGGATTAACGACCAACTCGAATTGATTCACATTGATTCTGAAACAGATGTTGATGCTCTCACAGAAAGACTGCTCAAGAGCTACAATAAGTTTAATGCTAACACTCCACCTGACATCACTCCAGGAGGCACGGGAAGCGGTAAGGAAAAGACCGATGACTTTGCCGATGTGGTTGCTGTCGTAAAGAAGCAATCGCACAGAGAAGAAAAGTAATAATAATTTAAACCAAAAAGAAAATGTCAGATTTTTATCAGCAAATTCTATTGAACAGTGGCTACCTTCCCGGTAGAGCATTGGTTCAGGCTCGCGGAAGCATTGGTGGACACCGCTATGTATTCGTGAAGTTACAGATGAGCGGAAAGGACGCACTTGTATTTCCTACCAGTGGTGGAATTGTTAAAAACCCATTCAAAGGTAATGCAAGAGCTTTTGCCGGAACGCTCGCTGAATATATTCCCAGTAATGGTTCTAATGGAAGCGAAATACGTATCCTAAAATCGTATGCGGTTGCAAAAGCTACAACTGGATCTACAGACACAGATATTTACCTGAAAAGAGACGGATATTCTCTTATCCCATTCGTAGGAGATATCCTCATGGTAGCACCTCCTACATTGACAGAAAAAGGCGCAGCGGCAACAATTACAGCCGTTGAAAAAGCGACTGACGGAACGGCTGGCGATGTTTGGAAAGTTACATTGAGCGCAACCCTCGGATCATTAACAACTTCATCTGTCCTTGTTGAAGCGAAAGAAACAGGCTCTGATAAAGAAGCGATGGTTACTAATCCTAACTCATACCTTCCCTGCGACTTTGATTTTGTTTTTGACCCAGTTACATCCGAAGATGATTTCGATGGTGCAAGATACCTTATCACTCCTGCATTGGCATTAGGAGATGTATTCCTCTACGAAGACCGTATGCAACCTCTTTCGGCTGCATTAAAAGCTTTGAACAAGAGCAAGGTTAAGGGTTGGTTTAACATTTAAAATTGACGAGACTATGCCTAAATTTGATTTTAATAACAGCAGATATGCAAGATTTTTTTCTGACAAGACCAATCAACGTTTCTTGCAATCCTTTGTCAATACAGAAGGTCTGCTATACACTAATTATGGTTGGTACAAGACTCAAGGTGTAAAAGCTGGTGCTCCCACACCTACCGCCCCTAATGGCATCGCTACTTTTTCTGTGAAAGGACGTGACTTGAAAGCCGCTCCTTTGATGGATTTGCGTGCACCTCTTGGTGACAGTAATCAAATGGATAAGGACGGTCTGTACTGGTACACCGCATCCATTCCTGATTTTATCGCTCCCGGTTTCGTTGAAACAGCTATGGAACGTGAAGCAAAAGAACAACAGTTTGAGTTGTTTGGAAACGATGCCGATTTGGTAGCCGCTTGGGTACATACATTACAGTCCCAGCTTGATAGTGCGGACGCAACCATGAACTTCATGACTGCACGGTTAATGTCTAAAGGTAATATCGACTACCGCAATATCGCACGTGGTATTCAAATTCCGTTGCACAAAGCAGACATTCCGGATGAAAATTTCACTAAAGCAGGAACTAAGGTGTGGACTGACGCTGAATGCAAGATTCTGAGCCAAATGGCGGAAAAGGAGAAAAAATATCGTGAAAAATGGGGATATGAAGGTGCAATGGAATGGCAGGTTACACGCAAGATGTTTTACGAAGTAATGTTGCAAAATGCCGAAGTTAAGGAATTGATTGAAAGTTTCAAGAAAAATCCTTTAGCTTACATCGCAACAACCGCTACTGCGCCTACTACACGTGAGTTGTTCTTAGCAGCTTTCCGTGATTATCCCGGTGTATCTCCAATTGAAATTGTAGAAGAGCGTGAGCGTAATCTTACCAATACTAGAGACACATTCGTGCAAGGTTGGAATGATACGATTGCAGTTCTCCGTCCTGCCGGATATGCTTGTGAGTTTGAATACACCAATAACTTAGACAAACAGATGTTTGACAAGTATGGTTCAAGCGTAATAACTAAAATTTTTGCTCAGGCTAATGATGGTCTCTGCACGATTGTGAATACAACGACAAACAACGGGCTGTATAAGGAATGGCATACGGATGTGATGATGTCGGCTTGTCCTGCACTGAAAACATTCCGCAATCACGTCATTGTAGACACAAGTCAGGCAGGCGATTAATGTACAACACATTGCAACAGTAGCAGTTATGGAAAAATCATTTGACCCGATAGCATACCTCAATGGGCTTACGAGATTTGTCTTTGAAGATGATGCGCTTGAAAATATCGCATACGAAAACGGTTTGATGTTTATTTCAGACCGTTCCGAAATAGACGAATGCACTAAAGACCATTGCCTTATCGCACTATATGAGCTTGTCATTAACGGTCCGTGGTCTGTGGCTTCATCATCACTCCAGCATGGCAGTTATAGACAGGACGTAGGCAGTGAAACGGTAACGGCTCCCATAATCCAAAACTTGAAAGACCGTCTGAAAGCACTGTACAAAAAGTATGGTGAAGAAGAAGCGTTGGGAAGCATGGATTCGGGTAGTATGAGTTGGGTCAATGAAAATTCATTAGATGTATAGCTTATGCGTCTCAAAAGAAAAGCAATAGCAGAATATCCGTTTCATGGTATATTCTACACCGTGATAACGAAAAAGCCGGAGGACGGAGACCTTCTCGGTAACGGAGGATTGCTTGACGGTGATTTGCTAGGCGGTGAAGATACGGATGGTTCTCTCAATGCGAAAATAACTGAGAAAAACGAAGGGAATACGGAAACTTTGGAAGAAACCATCCTTCTTGAAACCGAATGCGATATACAGCAAGCCTCCAAGATGTTCAATGGCGGCACTATCATGGCAGACTATAACGTGTTTTTCCCATTAAAAAAAAGCAGCATTTCACCTGTAAAAATTGGAGATATGTTTAGATGTCCAAAGGAAAGTTACGGAATAGGCATTAACGGTCGTGTTATAGGAATGGGAATTAGCCAGCTTGGTGGCGTGAAAGTTAACATCAAAATGAGTGAAGTAGGTTAAGTATGGCAAAGACCAAGCAAAGTGCAATCACCCGTATTGTTGATTTACTCGCAAACGAGGGACAGAAGATAGTGGCTAAGGAACTGGCTAAAGTTTCCTATACCTACCGAAGCCTCAATTTGAGAGATAGTTACGGTTGGGGAGTATATGTTGACGGAAAGCTTGCCAGAAAGGGATATACCGCCATCTCTCCCGGAATAAAGAAAAAATGGTATGGTGAGGAAATTACCGGTTATGAAGCAGTGGTTGAATACTTGGAATCCAAATATAAGCCACATCCGGGAATTGATTTGGTAGTTGTAGCCGCCATGCCTTACGGAGAAATACTACAAAATGCAGAAGGTAACGTGAAGAAGAAATATGAAGTGATAGCAGTGGCACGTAATGAAGTTAAGGCATTATCACGGAAATTCAAGAACGCGAAGTTCGGCATTATCAGTCACGGTAAACAAGACAATATATGAATGATTTATATAAAACTGGCAGCATGATAGAGAATTTTCTATCCATGTTACTTACAAAAGCAAAGATTTCATCAATAATCTCTTTTGATGAAACACCGCTGACAATAAGTAGTGACAGCACGGACATGATCGTTGTAGATGTTCTTAGCGTGAATGATTACGGAGGAGAGGCGAAATGTTCCGCCAACATATTCCTCTATGCGAAGTCCACGGACAGTTTGGGATCAAAGCCAGTAAAAAAACTGTTCGACATGGAAAAAACACTATTCTCGGCAATTGACCAATCCAACGACAAGCATTTCGTCATAACAAGCTGTGAACTGATAGGGAAAGAAAGTAAAAATTCCGGAAACTTCTATTGCAATGTGTACAATATCGGGATAACAATAAGATAAACAGATTATTAACAAGATAACACTTTTTAATTATGGCAGTAAACAATACTGGCGCAACAGCCAAAAAATTTACCAAACCTTCTTACATCGTGGCAACTCTGTTCACTGGTACTGAAGAAGACGATGTGCCAAAGGGTGACTCTTACATTCTTGAAGATGTAGTTGAAGACACCACTTCAATCGCTCAAGACGATAATGATGTAAACGACATCGAGTGTGAAACTTCCGACAGTCCTATTCTTTCCATCGTGAAACTCGGCAAATACCAATTTACAGCTGAGGTCGCAGATACACAAAAAGATCTGCTAATCGCTCTCATGGGATTTACGGCTGGAACTGCTGTTTCTACCAAATACTTTGCTCCTGCTCAATACAAGAAATTGTATGCAAAGATTGCCGTAGTGTTTGAGGAAGGGGAAACGATGACAGCATTTGTGGTTCCAAAATTACAACTTAATTCCAAGCTAATGCTTGAATCATTAAACTCCAATATTGGACGTATCAGTCTTGCAGGAACAGCGTATGATGCAAATGTCGTCGATGGAACAAAGACTATCAGAACTCCGTTTTATGTGGATTCCGCTTATACCCTACCACCGGCAGGATAACCCATAATAGATAAGAAGATTGTTTTACAGGGCGGTAGGCTGGATATGCCGCCGCCCTTCATGCTTATAATCATGGCAGTATATAGAGCAAAGAAAAAAGATACACAACCAAAGAAAGACGCTGTAACAGCTCATACTCCTGTATCCAATGAATCAATGGAGCGTTTGGCAAGGATAATGAACGACAGCCCAAGTATTATGAAACTCCACGGTACGGAGTGGTGTATCAAAGGATTAAAGCCCGGTGTTCAATGGCTTATAGCCGAACAAGCGTGCCGGATCGTCAAAGGAGAGAAACTGAGCATGGGAGATGTTATCAAGGAGTTTGCAGTAAATCTACCAGCAGTGGCACATGTAATAACGCTTGCACTTCTCAATGACAAGGACAGGATATTCTCTGATTATGAGAAAAAAGAACTTTCAGATGACTACCACAAAGTCTATGACCTTCTAATGTGGGGGGAATACGACATAAAGGATTGGGCTTTATTGCTCGGTGAAATCCTTAACCTCATAAGCACGGATTTTTTTTTCGAGAGTATCAATGTGATTCAGACCGTGAGGGAGATGACACTGGCAAGGAAGATGAAGAAAACGGAACAAAGCTGATAATATCCCGTACCGAATGGGGGCAGATGATTGATTTTCTGCGCTCCAACACTTGGTGCTCTCGTGAAGAATATTTATGGGAAATGACGGTCGGGCAAGTCCGGTTAAGCTCGTTTGATTTTTCCCATGTAGAATACGGAAATAAGGATAAGAAAAAGAAGAAGGTCAACAAGATAAGTTCGGTTGACGATTTGAAGAATTTGAATGATTTGGGTATGCCCATAATTAATAAAAAAGGATAACGATATGCCAGATAATGAAGCAGGAGCATTCTTCAACATAACACCCGATGTATTAAAGAAGTTGGACAGTTTCGATGAGAAGCTGGAGAAGATAGAGAAACATGCACATACGGCTGCGGATGCGTTGAAAAACGGGTTTGGCAGTGTGGTAGTAGATACTTCCAAATTGGAGAGCGCAATCGCTTCGTTAGCCAGCAAGATAAGTTCGATTGGGTCTAAAGGGAATCCGTTTGAGGGAGTAAGTAAAGGAGCTGGAGATACCGAAAAGAAAACCACATCCATGAACGAAAGCCTTTCACGTGCAGCAGATTTACTGAATCGGATAGGTGATAAAAAAATAGGGCAAGGTTCGTTTAGCGGATGGAATATAGCCGGACTGAAAGAAAGTATTTCTGACTTGAAAAAGTTTGTTGAGAATACACAGACTATTTCAAAACAACAGCAACAGACGGCCGTTAATGCCATGCGTTACATGAAAATGGAGCTTGACTACCAACGCCAAACTGACGAACAGAGAGTACAATCGGCAGAGAAAACCGCACAACGAAAAGAAGCAGCCGATAGGCGTGCGGCAAAAGCAGCAGAACAATTAGCGAGACAGCAAGAAATAGCTCAACGTACTACGCCGCAAGGTGCATTGGACTATTCAAGAAACGCCAAATATTTGCGTGACCAAGTAACAGCCATAAACTACTTGAAGCAGGCTCGTTTGTCTTTAAACACTACAGATGCCAACTACAGGCAGACACTTGAACAGATAAACCAAGCCATCGCCAAGCACAACCAAGCCTTGCAGCAAGCAGGAGTACAATCGCAGCAACTGGCCACACGCCACCGGAACCTAATGGATACGGCTGGGCAATTAAGCCGTCAGCTTGCCTTGGTGTTCTCCGTATCACAGATTGAAGGGTATATCAGTAAGTTGGCAAATGTACGTGGAGAATTTGAATTACAGCAGCGTTCCTTGGAAGCCATTTTACAGAATAAAGCGCAAGCAGACCAGATATTCAACAAGACCGTCCAACTTGCTGTAAAATCGCCATTCCAAATTAAGGAACTGGTTACATTCACAAAACAGCTTGCAGCATACCGTATTGAATCGGATAAGTTATATGACACGACAAAACGACTTGCCGATGTATCCGCTGGTTTAGGTGTTGATATGGGCAGACTTATTCTTGCTTATGGGCAGGTCAAAGCGGCAGCGTATTTGCGTGGTACGGAAGTTCGTCAGTTTACGGAAGCAGGTATCAATTTGTATGGAGAATTGCAACGCTACTTTGAAGAAGTTAAAGGCGAAGCATATACCACTGCCCAAATTGTGGATATGATTTCAAAACGAAAAGTAACCTTTGAAGATATTGAGAACATCTTCAAACGGTTAACTGACAGCGGAGGATTGTTCTACAATATGCAGGAAATTCAAGCCGAAACTTTGCAGGGTAAAATTTCCAACTTGAAAGACAGTATTGATGTGATGCTTAACTCTATCGGTAAGGCTAACGAAGATACACTGAAAGGTTCTATTGATTCTATTAAGGTATTGATTGATAATTGGGAAACAGTTGTCGAAGTGGCAAAAGCGTTTGGCATTGTAGTTGGTTCAATGGTTTTACTCCCTAAGATAAAAGCCGCTGCAAATGGAGTTAGCTTGCTTTCCTTTGCTTTTACAAAAGCAGAAACCGCATTACGTTCTTTGGGATTAGCGTTCAAAACATCATTTCCGTTAATAGCACTTGGAGCGGCTTTACAACTTGTTAATGAGTTGTGGAATGTGCATTCTCAATACAACAAAATGTTACGAGAAAGTAGCAATAAATATTATACAGCTCAGTTAAGAATAGGAGAAATAGACGAAATAGCTAAAAATGATACAAGAAAAGCGTTATCATCCCTTGTAAAAGAGATGAATAATGAAGGATTTGAAATAGAGATAAAGCCTAATATATCAGAAAAAGAAGCAAAAGAACAGTTTGAAGAGTATAAAAAACAATATACAGGATTCTTGGAAGATATTAGGAAGATTGAAGCCAACTATGCAGAAAACAGAAAGAAAGGATGGCTGATAGGTAATGATGATATTGAAACAGATTTAGACGAATACGAAAACGCTTTCTATGACTTTATAGCGAAGGGTAACAAAATACAAGCTGAATTATTAAGGATTTCAGAAGAATCAACCTCCTTAGGCAAAGGAGCAAAAGAATACATACAAGAACTAGTAAAAGGAAAGAAAGAAGGAGAGAATTTAATTGACTACTACAAAAGACTTGCAGACTACTTGGAGAAGTTACAGAATGGTGTTCTTTTTGCAGGTAAGAAAAGTTCTATCGCCAGCTCATTTCTTGGAACAAAGAAAGATTTGGAGAAAGATAAAGAAGAAGCAACTAAAGAAATACGTGAAATCTTTGATTCCGTAAATGATGAGGTAATAAAAGGTAATAAAACAAGAGAACAATTTAAGATTTTAATAGATAAAGGAGATTTTTCCAAACAATGGTCTGATATAAAGAAGCAACTTGCATACGATATATATAACTTGGGAGATATAAAAGTTCCTCTTAGACCAGGAATAAATCAAGAAGATCCTCAATCAAACCCCAAACATGAACGTGACATATTAGCAGAACGCATTTCTCTTATCAAAGAACTTAACAAGGAATACGAGAAGCTGAATAAGGTAATGGGCAGCGATAAGGCAGCTAAGACAGTCATGGAACGCTACGCATCCCAATTGAAAGATGTTCAGATGCCTAAAAATATCATAGGGGAAGCATTCTTGCCTAATAAGGAAAATACGGCAAAGGCTTTGCAGGAACTTGCAAAGATTATTACTGACTTTAGGAAGAAGATAGGAGCACAAAAAGATGCTAATGTCTTGTTTGACGAAAAGGATGCAGATGATTTTAAAAAGCAGCTAGACAAAACTAAAGATAACATTGAATCCATGTTCAACAGCTTAGACTTACACCAGAAGCTGAAAGATGCAGGACTGTCCGAAGCCGAAGTGCAGGCTTTGTTCCCCGGACTTGCCAAGACCTTGGACGATGTGCAGAAAGGGATTGAAGCAGAATATCAGAAGAAATTTCCGAAAGGCGAATACCTTATTGCTGATACCGATGCCAACAAGCAATATTTAGCAGACTTAAACAAGCTGAACCAGCAGCGTATAAAGGACAGTCAAGACCTTGTTATCGAACTGACTAAAGCTTATAAAACACAGCTTTCAGATCAGTTGCAGTTAGATATGTGGTATTATAAAGAAAGAAGCAAAATTTATACAAAGGTCTATGATGAACAAACAAAGACGTTTAAGGATGTGCTTACAAAAGAAATGCAAGAACAATACAGCAAAAATTTGAAAGCACAATATGACAAGAAATCGTCTGAAAATACATGGAAGGCATTTAAGGGTACAGATACCTATATGAATATGTTCGACAACTTGGAAAACGTTTCAACAAAAGCCATTGAGAATATGAAAGCCAAACTTGAAACGTTAAAAGAGCAGATGAAGAATCTTGATCCATCCCAGCTAAAGGAAGTAATGAACTTCTACAACAAAATGGATGAACAACTTTCTAAGAGAAGTCCGTTGGATTCTTTTATAACATCATACAAAGAAATAAAAAAACTAAGTGAACAAGGCAGAACGGAAGATTTTCTCAATATGGATATTCTTAACAGAGAAAAACAGAATATTTCATTAGAGAAAGAAATATCTGCCATGAAAACCATTATCGAATTAAAAAATGGTTCTATAAATAAAGATGCAGTCGGTATTGATTTTCTTGAAAAAAACAATGCTTTATTAAGCCTGTCCATTTCAGACCTTAAACAGCAAATAACCTTAAAGGAATCTTTGATAAATAATAATAAATCCACTATATCCTTAGATGAAAACGACCTAAAAAAATTTGATAAGGCAAGAGCCAATCTGTCGAATATGCAGGACGCATTTGAGCAGATAAGGAATATAGGGAAGCAGGCTATGGGGAGCATAGTGTCTATTCTTGAAACGATGGGGGAAGACACCGATAGCACAAGTATGAGGTTGTTAAACATGGTCGGGACTATTGGAGATTTGATTGTGCAAGCGGTAATGTTCCAATTGCAGTTAAAACTATGCGCAGCAGCGGCAACAGCTATGGGTGTTGCCATGAATGCTGCATTAGGACCAATTGGATGGGTACTAATTGCATTACAAGCTGTAGCCACCATTCTTTCATCTATATTCGGCAACCATGACAAAGATTTACAAAAAGAAATAGAAGAACATGAAAGAAAGATAAAGAAGCTGGAACGTGAATACGACAAACTAAAAGAGAGTATAGACAATGTATGGGATATAACAAAGCTACAAGAATATGGGAATGAACTTGATGAGAACATAAACAAACAGATAGTATCTCTCAATGCCATGATAGCCGCCGAAAGAGATAAGAAAGATACTGACTGGGATAAAATAAACGAATGGCAGGAACAGATTGAAGATCTCAGGGATACTTTGGCTGACAGTGCTAATGACATGATAGCGGAGCTTGGCGGTGTAGGTTCCGATGAAAATTTCAAAACATTGGCTGAGAATTTTGCATCGGCATGGTTGGAAGCGTTTCAAGAAACAGGGGATGGCTTGTCTGGACTTCAAGAAAGTTTTGATGATTTTATGGAAAACTATGTAAAACAACAGATACTTCTAAGATTATCTGACAAGTTCTTAAAACCTATGTTTGAAGAATTTGACAGTCTAATTGCAACAAGAACAGATATGGAGCAAGAGGATCAAGAAAGGTATTTTGAACTTCAAGCCCAAATAACCAAGCTAAGAAACACAGCCAATAATTCGGTTGTGAAAAGTGTCGCAAAAAAGGCAAATGCCGCTGCTGATGAGATAGAAAATAGTGAGGAATATAAAAGACTTCAAAAGGCATATACGGATTTTTTAAAGCCGAATGATATTAATACCGAAGCCATCAAAGACTGGTCTGACAAGATGAAGGAAGTGTTTGGTGAATATAACGAGGCGGCAGAAGAAATTTTTAACCAAATAGGATGGGAACCCGGAGGTAAAGCAAATCTGTCCGCTCTCACCCAAAGCATACAAGGTATAACAGAGACTACTGCCGAGGCACTTGAGGCATTACTAAACTCTATCAGATTCTTTGTAAACCAGCAAACTACTGATATAACAGCTATCAGAAATCTGTTAGAAGCTCGATATAGTTTAGAATCACAAGCTGAAACAAACCCCATGCTAATTGAATTGAAAGCGCAGACGGGATATTTGGAGATTATTTCAGATAGAATAGACCGTGTATTCGCACCAAATTCAAATTCAAGGGGAGCAGGACTAAGAGTATTCATAAGTGACTAATTAATTTAATACATTTAAATAATCAGTCTGATGGTAAGAGATAGTATAACGACCCAAGCCATACCGGGTGGCTTCTCCGTAATAGTAAGCGGTTTTATAGCAGAATCATTGGAGCACATGATACCTTGGATTATTGTATCATTTGCAGTAGTGATATGTGATTTGGCTTTTGGAATAAGGAAAAGCCTTTTAATGGGCGAAAAGGTTCGTTTCTCTAGTGCAATACGCCGCACAATGGGTAAACTTGTAACCTACTTCGCCTTTGTTTGTATGGTTGTCATGATAAACATTGCATCCGGCAGCAAATGGGATATAGACATATACTCCTGTTTGTTAGTTTGCTTCATTGAATTTTGCTCTATCATATCAAATATATTGAAGCCCAAAGGATACAGCTTTAATATGCTTAAGGCGTTAGGTCTGTTTGGTAAGAAGGTGCTTGATGTAGAAAAAGAGGGTATAAATGAAATAATAACAGAAAATAAAAAGGAGGAAAAGAAATGAGTTTAATTGATTTTATTTTTATTGCGCCTTTTGCACTTTATGCCATAATCTACGCATTTTCGGTAAAAGAATCCTGTAATTCCGATGAATCCATAGAAATATGACGTGCATTTAAGCGCTATTCTTAATACATATTCATGCCCGTTTAAATAGCTTTCTGGCGAACGCAGTAAAAGAAATGTAGCTGTCAATGTTGGCATAATAAGTATAGGTATTTCCATATTAAACCTGTATCGGGAACAAACGGAGCATAAACATAACAAACAAAAAGAATAATAAATAGATAATGTAGACGCAGATATGGCAAAAATTACTTGCAAATAAAGCTCTAAGGATTTAAAAGCAGGTATGTATAAATACATTATAGTAAATATTAATGGTAGTTGGATGAGAAAAGCACTGAACACATTTTTCTGTTCAGGAGTATAGCTTCTAATAAGTTCTGATAAGTCCATATTTTTTGCGACAAAAATAATAGTAATTTTATAATTTAAAGATAAGGAGGAAAAGAAAAATGGCTAATATTGAACATTTCATACCATTTCTTATAAAATGGGAAGCTGGTATAAGTAAGAAAAGCAATGAAACCAATGAGTCTCTTTTTCAAAGAGCAAGAAAAACAGGATGGGCTGATGATCCCGATGATTTAGGAGGACAAACTATGGTAGGTGTGACAATGGCTACCTATGAGGAATATTGTCGTAGAAAAGGTTATCCAAAACCTACGACCGGAAGGTTGATGGATTTGTCATATAACGATTGGAAAAGTATCTTGAAGATGTTGTATTGGGATAGATGGAATGCGGATGAAATAAGAAGCCAAAGTATAGCAGAGATAGTATGCGATTTTGTATGGGCTTCTGGGGTACATGGTATTAAAGTACCGCAGGATTTGGTTGGTGTGATTCCTGATGGCATTGTCGGGCCTAAGACACTCGCCGCAGTAAATTCCCGTAATCCCCGTGAATTGTTTGACCAGATCAAGATTGCACGGTTTGATTTCATCGAGGATATATGCCGGAAACGCCCAGCAAACAACAAGTTCAAACGGGGCTGGATGAACCGTATAAATGATATAAAATTTGAGGGATGAAACAGAGAGTCTATATATGGATTGCGGTAGGGATAGCATTGCTATTGCTGTTTGGATCATGCCGGAGCATAAGGTATGTCCCGGTG
>OGOG01000930.1_pt1 | contig 30992 bp, 51 predicted proteins | sample 1552581 | NCBI WGS metagenome assembly OGOG01 (sample SAMEA2580152, study PRJEB22360) | human gut metagenome | biome: human gut; feature: human-associated habitat; material: faeces | place: Denmark | collected 2008/2010 | reverse complement strand
AACTGGGTTAAATACTTTACATATTCTGTTTTTCCTACCCCCGGTAATCCCCCCACTACTACTGTACAATGAGCTCGTATGGCATTCTCCATAAAAGTATCTATATCCCCATTACAGTAATCATCTTTAACGATGCTGTCCCTGTTAATTCTTCTTACTGCCGGTGTCTTTCTGATACTTATGCTAATCCCCGTGTTAACAGGATTTATATTAGTGCTAATTTTTTATGTGACATTAAGAAAAAGGGCGAGAGCGTTCTCGTCCTTTTTCTTTCTAAATTGATTCTGTAGGTAGGTTCTTAACTTCGTTCATCAGCTTCTCTGCTGTGCCGTCGCCACCCATATTCTTATAAGGCTCGTATAGATAATGGTATATCTCCTTATACTCATCTGTTGATATGTGACCTCTTTCAATGTACTTCTCTGCTCTGTGGATGATGGCGTCAAACGCCAATCCCATTAATAGCCTTGATTCGTCGTTATTTTTTTTATTTCTGTTTGAAATTAAAGTCCAAAATCCTGTTGAGCCAAAGATAGCCACCACTAAAGTCACCATTGCTGTTATTATATCCATTTTACTTTCTCCATTATTCGACCACTTCCACGGTCAATGTTGTTTTTCCTTTCTTAATTAAATCGTTCGTTCCCTCTGTTCTGTAGTAAACGTATATGACATCATCCTTGTTTACTTCACACAGTGTCGGAGCTATGACTAAGTCGGAATAGCTTGTAGTTGATTCCATTGACTCTGTCGCACATAGCAAGTCACTGTCCGAATTTCTGCAAACGATAAATTCTTTAACTCCATCTGTGCTTGGAGCTAAAGCTAGTCTACCACTTATTAACACCTTGCTTGCGTCGTTAATCTTAATGCCACCGCCAAAAGCTGTAAGTCTTTTTCCTGCTACCACGTCTGTAAGTAACGGCAATTTTGAATTACTCAACGTCAAAGGCTTAGTCACATCAGAGCTTAATGATAGCGTCGCCACGGATTTTTCGAGATTAATTCCGTTTGCTTCAATTCCATTCTCACTAATTCTAGCGATGATGTTCTCCTGGTCATCAAGCACGTTAACTGTGTTCTTCTGACTTCCTCCAACATATAATGTTCCGTCAACTCCATAAGTAAGACTAAATGCTCCGTCAATACCTGCTTTGGATAACGACACGCCGTTTTTGTCTAACTTTATGACCTTTTCAGCCGTTTCTTTTGGCAATCGGTCCAGAATTAGCATTTCGCTCCCATCATAAGTTAAATAAGAGCCTTCCATCGTCTTGTTGATGTCTTGAAGCTGTTTTTCAAGTGTTGTTTTTACACTTTTTACTTCTCCTGACACGCTGTTAGACACGCTTTCCGTGATGTTAGACACAAGTCCTGACAGGCTTTGTGAAAAATTCCCAAATTCCAACTCTGTGTAGCGTTCTAATATACAGTCATACTCATACTTAATGACGTGCGTTAATATGTTAATTCCTAATCGCTCGTCCTTAACTTCAACAACGTCACCAATATCTGTTAACTTATCCAAATTAGCCTTCAAGGTGTAGTTGACCTGAGGCACACTGTTTGTTTCGACGTAGCTTTGAGCTTGCTTCTTTAAATCGTCAACTAATGCCTGCTTGTATGCTTCCTCGTCTGTATCGCCATAAGAATCTTGATAGTCTTCTTCGTTAATGTGGTCTTGATTAAATGAAACTGTCTTGACGTAAGGGATAGCATATTGACGAGAGCTTGTGACATATATGTCTGCCTTCTCATCAATGGCATTTAATAAAATGTCGTCCTTGCCTGTTGGCAGTAGCTTAGTGACTACTGAGTTCCAATTTTGTTCGCAAGAAATCTCCTTTAAATTTTTCGCATATTGAACAGTAACGCCGTTATCAACACCAATCGAGCTTTTTAGCTCTATGTTAAAGTTATCTCTAACTAAATGTCCTCCCCACTGCTCAATTACACTCTGAATAGCTTCATACAAGGATTGTCTGACGCAACGGTAAGAATCTACCGTTGCAATGTCAGAAATCGTTGTGAATGGGCTTTGTGGCTCTGTGGCACTGTTTAGATGGTCTAGGGCATCGTTGCAATTCTTATCCACAACATAGGAATCCTCTATAAGATAATTTTTCGAATCATAAAAAACGTGGTAAGCCTTAACCTTTACCTTTGTTCTTGTTTTCGATGGATTTGAAACTCTGAACGCCTGCTCACCTTGTGGAGTATTAGCAACGATTATGTTACCTTCAACTAAATGCTCTGCATATTCAATCCCTGCCTCTAAATCAAGGTAATAAGCATCGTTATCTTCTTTTTTTACTTTAGCCTTAATAGGCTTAAGCACAATATTGCCGTTGCTTGTAAATACTGTGTCTGTTGGGTTAAATATTTTAATCATACTTTAGCCTCTTTTCTAAAAAAAGGCTGTATAATACAGCCCTTTTTTTAATTAAAAGTTTTATCTTTTTAATACAGTTACTTTTGTTCCAGCCTTATATTCTACTAGTGCCATAGTTGATACATCTAAACTAACTAAAGAGTCATACTTCTTAAGATAATTAGCACTATAACCGCTATTCATTTCTATTGCCCAATAAGTAGCTCTATCTACTATTACTTTTTTAAGTCTTATATAAGCGTGTAATTCTGGACTTTGAAATTCTACGCTTAATACCTCTTCATTAACTGTAAGTTTTATAGCTCCAGCAGTAGAGTTTACCTTTCCGTCAATGTAGATAAGTAGCTCGTTTGTTCCCTCTAATTCACTATCATTTAAAGAAATAAGGCTAGTACTTGCTGATGATAAAGTTACATTTCTTGAAGAAGTGTAACCTAAGTTTTGCAGTTCTGACATTTTTTGTTGAGCTAAAGCATTTATATTTTTGACGTGATTATTAGCGTCTGTATTAAGATTGCCAGCTAAAGTACTTTCTTGAGTAGCCATATTATTTATAGCTACGCCCTCACGTTCTGCTATATTACTTATAGCTATGCCCTCACGTTCTGCTATAGCATTAAGAGCTACAGTTTTAGTATTTCCGATAGTTGGTAATGCGTTATTAGTAACGTGCTTATTAATATTATCAATACCAGTATTAGCAACAGAGTTAAGGTTATCAATGTTTGTATTTGTAACATTGTTAAGATTGTGAATATTATTGATTGTAGCCTCGCTAAGAGTTTTTAAAGCCTCGCTTAGTGCTTTAGCTACTTTATCAGCCATTATATTATAAAGCCTTGCGTCCAGCTCGTAATATAGCTGTAAGTCGTCTAATTTAGTATGGTAATCGGGTACACTTGTAGACGGACTAATTGAAAAAGCAAAAGAAAAGTCTGTATAATCTTCAGTATTAAAACTCCATACTTGAGTTTCTTCACTTTCAAAGTCTCCGACAGCTCCTAACTCTGTACCTCCGCTATAATATGTTAATATACAAGAACTAGGTAGTACTACTTGTATATCTGTATGAGCTGGTAAAATAATAGTGTGTAAAGTTCTAATAGTGTCTGAAACTTTATCCCACTCTAAAAATTTATTAAAATAAACTTTGCCAGTTTTAATAACTTCCATAATAGAGCGTACAGAGTCTCCAGCTGTTGTATGCGTAAAGCCAAAATAGTCTACTCTTATGTCTTTAAGCTCGTTAGGATAGTCTACTTTAACTACAGTAGTATTAGCCTCTACTAGAAGTTTATCAGCCCCCTCGTAAAGTCTAATAGATAGCTTAAAATTATCACTATCTGTAATATTAGAATCAGTAACAAATAAGCCTACTTGAGACTCTGTAGCTGTGCTACTACCAAAATCATAAATAGAGCCATCATTAAGCAAAACACTACAATCACAATTATTAGGGATAGCTATAAAACAAACCGTGTTAGGTGCTAGCTTAAAGTTGCTTGATGTACCTACATTTACAGCCCAGCTCCAATTAAAATCATTACCAGCTATAGTACTAATACCTTTATTTATACTCTCGTTTATTCTAGCATTAAATGTATCAAGAACTTTTATATTCGCGTCTATAGCCGCTTTTACTACCTTATTCTCTACAGCGTTAGCACTAAAAGCTGATAGCTCAGAGTCTATAGGTATCTCGTTAACAGTTAACTCATTTGCGTTAATAACTGTATCGCCGTTATAGATTTTATATCGCTGGTTTTCGTTATCAAAAACTATATTTACTTTCATATCCGTACCTCCTTAATTAGTAGTTATATCGTTAACTAGTTTAAATAAGCCTTTAACTATCGTATGAACTGAGTCTCCTATACTTATCTCTAAATCATAAAAATATGATTTATCCTCTAAATACTTAGTATCTCTAGGAGTTATCATAACTAAATACTTATCAGTACCTACTTTAGTTATACCGTTTTTTAAACTTTTTTGGATTAGAGGGCTTATCTCTCCCTCGTTATTTTTAACAGTAAAATAAGCTGTATCTAAATCAACATTTAAGCCCTCTATCTGGACTGTAAACGATAAAGAGTCGCCTTTTACCATTTTAATATTTAATTCGTTAACTTTGTTAATTAGCATTTTATCCCTCCTTTATATCCAACGTGAGTAATGCTTAATTGATATATTTGTTACATTTCCACTAAAAGCTATAGTATTTTGTCCGACTTTAAGCATTAAGTCGTTATAATCTCCTATTACATAGCGATTAAGAAAAGCTCCGCTTGTAGGGTTATAAGCGTTCATAGAGTTTACGTCTATAGCTATACTAGGGCTTGTATCAAGCTGTACAGCTAATACCTCTACGCCGTTAAGATACAAGTTAATAGCTCCGCTACCCTCTAGCGTTAAAAGTGGTTTACTTTCAATATTCCCAGCGTTTTTTATCTTAAAGCTACCCTCAGTATCACTAAAAGTAAAATCTCTTTCAGACTCAATAGCTGAGTATTTAAACGGCTGTACGTGCATTGTTACGGTGGCTGTCTTAAAGCGTATTAACTTCTCAAAGTCTATAGCCTCCAGCATATTAAAGTTATAATACTTGTCGGGTTCATTTGAAAAAATAACAGTACCCGACGTATTAAAGTACTCTATTACCTCGTCTATGTCATAGTCTTTAGTTAAGCCTATATCAAAGCTCTTGTCGTAAGCTGAGTAGCCTAGTATCGTTATAATGTCGCCGTCTACTCCGTCTATTTCTTCTTTGTTTGACCTTTTTAAAGGCTTTCTTATAGAGGGGGTAGAGCAAATAAGCAACCCCTCTATACTTCTTGAATCCTTGCCATTTATAACTATGTATGGTCTCATAAATACCTCCTATGCATAAATCTCTCTAGTAACCGTCTTAACAACGAATCTACCAACTTTATCGTCGTCAAGTTCAACTGTCATTTGACTTAACGCCTCTTTGAACGCTCCAACCATATTGTTATATGGTTTCTGCATGCTGTTGCTTGTTGTTGACGTGTCAAAAGTTTTCGGTACTGAATCTTGCATCTGCTGTGTAACTGCCTTCATTTCATCGGAAAATCCTACACCGATACCCAATGCCATATTTTTTCCGACCTCGTCACGCATCACCCTTGACGGTGATTTGATTTTGAGTTCTTTTTTGATGACCTTTACAGCGTCTTGAATGTCTGACTTTAACGATTTGTTAAATGTTTTCATTCCAGTTTGCAATCCTTCTTTCATTCCGTCTGCAATGGCTTTCCCAACTGGCTTTGATTTCTTCTTGACCGTAACGCCCAGTGCTTTCAAGTCTTTTTCGTATGAATTTGAAAGTGCCTTGATTTGTTTCTGTGCTTTTTCCTGCAATTCCAAAATTTCTTTATCAGTCTGTTTTTTAAGTTCTGCATTTTCTGTTTCTGCCTGCTGTTTTGCAAGCTGTTTTTTCTGCTGATAAAGTTTCACGTATTCGCTCAATTCTGTATCACTCATAGAGTTAATGCTCTTAAGTGTTTCAAGTGACGATACGCCCATATCTTCAAGTTCTGTATACAAATTATCATCGCTTATCTTACCTTTTAGGCTGGCAAGTGTGCTTTCCCATTCTGTAAGTGCATCAACTTGTGATTTCAAGTTACTTGTTAAAGTTTCCTTACTTTTTCCTTCATCAATTTTGGCTGAATCAAACAGATTAAGTGATTTTAGAATCTCTTGTTGTCTGCTTGCAATTGTCTGCTTGTAAGTATTCTGTAATTCTTCAATGTTTTCTTTTAATTCATCATTGATTTTCTTGAAATCAGATGTGTAAGTCTGCGTCACCTTATTAACATCTTCCTTTAAAGAGTTTTTGGCTGTTGCAAGTAATGACGATGCTGTCTTGTAAGCCTTTGTGCCTTTCTTACATTCGCTTACAATCTTTTTCCAGTAGAGAATTTCTTGTGTCTCTGTCATTTTGTTGTTTTTCTTCAATTCACTTGCTCTTGATTTAGCCTCTGACACAATCTTTTTAGTAAGTTCGCTTTGAAGTTTAGCCACTTTGTCATTAGAATTGCCTTGTGCTTTTTCAATCTGTTTATTAACATTATCAATCTGTTTTTGAATTGATTCTTTTTGCTTTTCGGTTTCTGCCTTTGTTAATTTCTTTTGCAATTCTGCACGCTTATTATAGTATTCTTTAAGTGTCTTGCTGGCTGATTTGTTCAATTCCTTGATTGTATTACTTTCTTCCTTCTTGACACCTTCGACTACACCTTGTGCAAGGTATTTTCCGACTTCATCACGCATTACTTTGGATGGTGATTTAATTCCAAAGAAATCTTTTAAACCTTTAAGAACTTTTTTACCGAATCCTTTAATTTTATCTAATATCCAAGCTGTAGCGTCCTTAATACCGTTCCACAATCCTTTAATTAAATCTAGTCCGGCTTTTGCCATTTTCGGTGCTGAATCCGCGAAGCCTTTAACAATGGCTTTTATAATTTTAGGAATCGCTTTTACGATTTCTAAAATGATTTTCGGTGTATTTTCCACTAATGCAACAAATAATTTAACACCAGCATTGATTATTTTAGGTAAATTATCAGTTAATCCATTAATCAATCCAGTAATTAATTTCGGTAATGCTTTGACTATGCCATCAATAATTTTTGGCATATTATCCACCAATGATACAAGCAATTTAACACCAGCATTGATTATTTTAGGTATCATAGAAAATAATTTATCTATCATACTGTTAATGATTTTCGGCATTTTTTTAACTAATTTAGGGATTGCATTAATAATACCGTCTGCAAGTGCAAGCAACAATTTAATACCAGCATCTAAAATCTGCGGTAATGCAGTAATTAGCGTTGTTACTATGCTTGTAATAACATTCGGCAACATTGCCGTTAATTGTGGAATAGTGTCCGTTATACCTTGAATCAATCCCAACAGTAAGGATATTCCAGCTTGTATAATCTGTGGCAATAACCCTATTAGAGTATTGACAATCTGTGGTATCAATTCCGCTATAACTGGCAATATTTGAGGCAATACGCCAGCAACAGTTGTTAATGCTTGACTTAATGCATAAATAATTATTGGCAAATTCTCTTGAATAATTGGAACAATCTGTTGTATTAATTTAGGCAACATATCTGCCATTGTGTTAGCAAGTCCAGTTATGACCTGTGAAATTCTAGGAACTATTGTTCCGATAACTCCACCTTTGCCATCTTCTGTTATCAATGTTCCTAAAAAGTTCTGAACCAGCGTCCCGAAGTCAGCGTTTTCATCAGCCATTCCGGTTAATAAATTCTTCCACGCTGATTTCATTGAACCAGTAGAACCTTCAATAGTTCCGCTTGCCTCTTTGGTAGTTGTTCCCATAATGCCCATTCGCTCTTGCGTCTTGTCAATCGCTTCAATCATCTTATGAAACGGAACGTCCTTAACTGTTTTAGCTGTGACCTCCATTGAATCACCTAAAACACCGCTTTCATTGACAAGTCTTGCCATTTCTTCCTGCGTTCCTCCATATCCCAGCTTAAGATTATCAAGCATTGAGAAGTTGCCTTTTGCAAAACCTTGATAAGCATTTTGAATTGACTGCATATCTGTACCGAATGTATTCGCATTATCAGCCATATTTCTGATTGCTGTATCTGCGTACTGTGCTGATTTTGACGTGTCTTTGCCTAAACCTTGCAACAGTGTAGCCGAAAAGCCTGTGACCGTGTCCATATACTCATTGGCACTCATTCCAGCAGTCTTAAAAGCCTTATCAGCGTTTGCCTCAACCTCTTTTGCCAAATCGTTACCGAATATCTTTTTAACACCGCCTTCTAACTGTTCCATCTGTGCATATCCATCTAGTGCTTGATTGCCGACATTAAGACACGCACCGCCTAAATTCTTCAAGCCACTAACTGCACTTGTAATAGCTGATGATGCAAGGTTAGCAACAATGCCTTTGAATACGGTGAAACCATCTCCACCACTTTTCGCCTGCTTGCCTGCCTCTTCTGCCTCTTTGCCTAAACTGTCAAGTGCTTTTGCTGTCTGATTGCAAGTAGTCTCTGCGTTGGCTGTTTTTATCTTCATATTGTTCAACGCCTTACCTTGTGCGTCATATGATTTAGCACTTTTTGTGACTTCTTGCCCTAATTCAGTTACAACTTTTTCTTGATTCTTGTATTCATCAGATGACGTTCCCAGCGTTGACTTGATTTGTTCAAGTTTTGCCTTTTCAGCGTCATATTGTGATACTAATTTCTTATGAGATGCCTCGTTTTTAGAGTATTCAGCGGACATAGTTGATAATTGTGATTTAAGCGTTGATAATGCCGACTTTTGGCTTTCAAGCGACTTGCTCAACGTCTTTGATTCGTTTTCAAGGTCTTTCATTGACTTTTCGCCCGAATCAAAACCGCTGGATGTAGCTTTCATTTGTGCACTAACAACTTTTAAATTCTGTGTTATTTGCGTCAACGCTTTTCGATATTCACTTTCACCAGTCAACTTGACTGAACCACCGAATCCTGCCATATTTACACCTCCTTATAACCATTCTTCATCTTCCTGGGATTTCTTGTAAGCCTCCTCATATGTCATATTTGCATTACGAAGTTTCATTTCTAAATCCCAGTTATTTTTATAGTGGTCGTACAATTTATTGAATGTAGCCACCGTCAATCTTCCAGTCTCTTTGAATGTTAAATTTAATTTTGTTTTTCCTATAAAATAAAACCACGTGAAGTCAATGACTGGTGATTCTTCATCGTGGATTATGCGTTTTTTTCTTCATCTTTTGTGCTGTCAACAACAGTTTCATTCATTACTTGTGTTGCATTCACAAGTCCGAACTCTGTAATGATTCGTCCTACTTGTTTTAATGTTAAAGGCTTAGTGTCTGTGCCGTTATCCTCGTTGTCAATCTCAATACCTTCATTAAGCATCTGGGTAAAACCGAAAATAACCGCCTTTGCGTTTGGCTCACCATTATTGTTTGTTCCATCTGTTAATGCTCCCCATTCGTCAAGCGTTCCGTATTCTTCTTGAATTGCCTCCATAACGTTTAAATTGAAAACAATCTTATATTCTTTGTCTCTATATTGGATTTTTCCATTTACATCATTCATTTAATTTTCCTCCAATTTATAAATAAAAGGGAACGGATAAACCGCCCCCCCTCTGCTTTACGCTTTTGCCATTAAACCTTCAAGATATGTAACAGCTTCTGCCTTTGTTGCAAATGTCTGTGTCTTTGACCATTCTCCATTAGCAAGCGTTGAAATAACGCCTTCGAGTGTTGGTGTCTTAAATTCCAACTTCTCACCTTTAGTATCATCTTCTTGTGATGGTTCTTTAAACTTTACTTTACATAAAAATTCAACCTTATATTTGCGGACACCGTTAACCATTTTTGTTAAAATTCTTCCGAATCCTACATATGGTGGCGTATCTTCTGCATTTCTTACCATTTCGCCCTCTTCTGAAATAGTATGACCTAATAAATCAGCCATCATTTTGTCATCATCTTCATCAATTCCAAGTGAAACCGTACCGTTATTAAATGATGTATCACTTTCTGCAAGTGCATCATCAGCGTATAACGAGGCTTCATTGCTGGAAATGTCAACCTTGCACGAAATAGCCTTTGCTGGTGTTTTTGCTCCATCATAAGATGCTGTGCCATCCTCTGACTCTGTTAACTTTGCATACCTAAAGTTGCTCAATCCAATTTTTGCCATTATTATTCCTCCTTAAAAATTGCAAAATTTAAGGTCTTGTGATAGTAACCCATATCATCTTCATACATATCTGTACTTGATTTTGAAGGTTGCCAAACAAAACCATTTTTTTTTAATAGTTTCTTTAATTGTTCAATAATCTTTATATAATTGCCTTTTGAATAAACATCGAAATCATAATATTCAACGTAACCGATTAATTCATCATCACCACTTAATGAACCGTCAATATCTACTTGCTGATAAGTGATATATGGTTCATCGTGTCCTTCATATTTCAAGAATTTAACTGGAATTTTCACGCCGTCCACTTCAAAATCTGTGAATATCTTTTTAATTAATTCGTTCATTCAAGTAAACCTCCACTTGCTCTTTTTTGTGCTTCCAGCATTGCTTTTTCGATTTGTGATTTTTTAAATGAACGTCTGAAAAATGGCTTTTTAACCACTTTGGTTGTGCCATATTCAAAGACATTCGCAACAAGGGGTGCTGGTGTCTTTACTCCGTTTTTATTATCGAAATATCCGTAAAATCCAACTTTTGTATTAATGCCACCGTCTGACGATGTGCGATATGTTTTAGTCATTTTAAGACAATTCATCATTTCAGAACTCTTGATTGATGATGGGGCGTTTACTCTTATGTTATTCATAACAACCTCCGCTCCTGCCTTTGTCATTTCTCCCAGAATTTTTTCCGATTCAGAATTAATTTTCTGAAAATCTTTCAAAATGTCTTCTGGTAATTCCATCACGAATTTAGCCATTAATGCGTAACCTCTTTTGCTTGAATTTCAAGCTCAACGCCTTCTTCGTCAATATCGTTCAGATATTCGATTGTGTACGTCTTGCCCTTGTAATCTATCAACATATCTCTGTTAATTTCCGTCTTCGGGAATCTGATTGTAAAGTTGGTAAATGCTTGTTCAAAGTCACTTCCATTCTTAATCAGAGTGTAGCCTCTCGTTGTCTTAACGGATGCATACGGCTCTAATACAACGTTTTTTTGTTTGGTCTGAAATCCGTCTGAATCCTCAACCATTTTCACCTTGTATATTTTGATTTTTTTGTTGTACTTGCCTGCGTTCGTCATAGTAGATTAACAGAGTGCATATTCAAAATAGAATCAACCACATAATTAAGATTTGTATTGTCAACGTACAGAGTGCGGTTGTCCCACATATCTTGAACTAATACGAACAGTACAATAACAAAATCTTGATAGCTGTCTATCTCTTCCTCTGTCCTTCCTGTATGATTTTTTATAAACGTTTTCGCAATTAATATAAGATTATTGATTGTGTTAATGTCGTCTTGTGTGAGTTCATCAAGTCTGCAATAATCAGCTACGTCTTGATATGTAATCTCACTTACTTTTGTTATTTCTTTCATATGTTGCCTCCTTTATATGGAGTTGCCTAAACAACACACTTGCTATTTTTCAGCCTTTTTAACTGGCTTTTTCTTTACCTCTTCGATATATCCAGCATCTAACAAATCTTTAGCAACGGATTTGTCGGGGATTTCCCCAACTTCGCCCTTTGCCATTGATACGATTCCGCTGAATGAAACTAATGCTTTATACATAATTCACCTCTTATGCTGACTTGCATACAAGTTTTGCTAACTTCTGCGCATCTTCAACCTTTGAATCAAATTCAAACCATCCAATAACGCCGACAGCGTGTTCATCTGCGTATTTCTCACGTAAAACTTCAACGTTGATTTCTTCATTGAACTTTGTTGCAAGTCCTTTCATATCTCCGTAGTAAATTGCTGTGTTACCTGCTCCAATTTCTGGCATATTATCAGATACATATACCGGCTTGCCTAATAATGTCTTACCGAATGTAGCGTTAATGTCATCCTGCAATAAATAACGTTCGTTTGCATCTTTAAGAAGTCTTAAAGCTGTACGTGTCTTTGAAGACATAATCCAAATTGCACCGCTCTGGAACTCGTCCTTGATAGAATCCTGCAGCTTGATGATTTCGTCTGCTGTAATTGCTGTTGCGGATGCTGTTTCAACCTTGTTTGTTAATGTTGAAAGTCCTTCTACCTTGTCTGGTGTGCCAACAAGTAATTCCTTTTCGATAAATCTCTTGATTGCGTTTGCCATTTCATCGACAACGAAATCAACAATATTGAACTGTGAATTGTTGATTAATGAACGTGAAATTTTACTTAATGCACCAGCAAGGAAACCAGTTAATCTAATAGATTTGAAGTTGCTGTTAGATGATGACATTGCCACAAATTCTGACTGGTAAGCAACTGTAATATTGCTTGTATCAGCATCGTAATATGGTAAATCTAAATTACCTTTTACGTTGTACTTTGTTGACTGCTCTAAAATAGGGCAAATGTCATATACCTTTTTGATAATCTTGTTTGCGATAGATGTTGGGATAACTGCCCCATTATCTGCCTTTGTTAATTCACCAGCACGTTCATTTACAACATATCCTCTGATGTAATTTTCGAACGCTCTAGTTTCCTGCTCTGCTACGTTGTTTGTCTCTTCTTTCTTCATTTTTTCACCTTCCTCTGTTGGTGTGTAATCTTCTTTCTTTTCCATATCTTCTTTAGCCATTTCCTTGACATCTTCATCTAGCTTGATTGTTTCAGCTATCATATCTACTTTGGCTTTGATTTCTTTGAGTTCCTGTGCCTCTTCTGGTGTGAGCTCACGCTTTTCCTCTTTGGCTACTGCTAGAACCTTTTCAGCTCTTGTGATTAAATCGTTCTTCTTTTCGATTAATTCCTTCATTTACTTTTCCTCCTTTAAACTCTGAATAAGTGCGTCATACGCACTGTAATCTATTTTTTCAACATTCTGCTGTTTAGGCACTGTGTAATCTCGTATCTCTATATCATCAAGAAATGCCTCTCCGTGATATAGGTCTTCCTCTGCTCTGACGGTTACGAGTGTTCCGTCATAAGCTGGTGTTCTAGTTCTGTCTAGGATTGAAATTTCTTTCAAGTCCAGGTCTTTAACATCTCTTGTAAGGATTCCGTTTTCTTCGTGTTTGTCTACATCTCTGTCAAGGAATCCGAAAGACCAACCAACTAAGTCACCGTTACGTGCTTTTTTTACAACGTCTGCATCTGTGATTGTTGCCCTTACCTTTAGTCCGATGTTATCCTCTGTAAGTTCCACGTTTCCGTCTTTAGTTCCACCTAAATCCTTACCCCAATCGTGATTGAGTAATAGGCGAACGTTATCATTGCGTTCTAACGCACGTTGAAACGCCCCTTTACAGATTCGCTCTACAAACTCGCCTATTTTTGTTTTAAGCGGTTTGCTTTTTCGTTCGACAGCGTTCACGTAGCCTTCTACTTCAACGCTGTCATTCAATAATCGTATCTGCATTATCTGCACCTCCTTCTAATGTTGCTTGCTCGCCAGTGTTTGGCGTATAATATTGGTGTGTTACTGTGTCATAAAGAACCGCACTCAATCCCACGTTGATAACGTCTAGTCCTTCAACGTAGTTCATGTTCTCTTGTTTACGGATTTCATTAAGTGTTATGAATCCAGTTTCTTTTGCTACTTTGTAAGCGTTGTAACGCTCTGTAATGGATGCCTTTGTTATCTCTTTAGTGTCAAATTCAAAGAAATAATTCTTTTTCTCTTTTTCTAGCAATAAATCACGGTTTAAGGCAGTTTCAAAAGCCTTGATAATCGGGAATATTGCCTCTTTGAATGTGAGTTCAAAATCGTCCTTGATGTGGAATAAATTATTTATTTCATCTTTCAAGGTATTCTTCGATTCGTTCAACTGCATCTCAACAGATGAATTGCTAGCCTCTTGAAATTCCAATCCGTTATTTAAAACAACAACGTTTTCCTCATTGTTGGCATACATCTCTTTCCACGCACTTTTTAAAGTGTCAATTTCTCCTTGTCCTAACCTTTTTTGTGACTTCAAAAAGCCTTTTTTGTTGCCACCAGTCTTCACAAGGTTCAACTGATATAACAATGTCTGATATGCCGTTTCTAATGCCTTAGCTACTTCAACTGTCAAGCCTATTCCGCTTGCTCCGTCTTTGGTATTTCGCAATAGTTTGATAAATTCATAAGCCTTATATTCACCACCCTGCACCATTATTGAAAATTCCTTATATATCGGTTCGGTGTTCTTCATAATGGTTATGTTTTTTTCTTCAACATAAAAAATCCCAGTTACATCGTTTCTTGATTTCTGTATATAGGCATATCCACCTTTACCTAATAGGTAATCTTCAACCATTGCCTTCTTTAATTGAAAAGCGTCCAGCGTATCACCAGTGTCACCGTTTAGCAGTTTTGTTCGTACGTCATTTTCGACCTCTTCAACCTTGCCTTGTTTGGTCTTGTATAGTTTTACTGGCATACAAGCTACACAGTTACATATGAAATCAACCGCACCGCTTACCGCTGGCAACGTCAACGCCTTTTCTCTGGTGATTGTTTCACCGCTTAACAATGCCCTTAAAAGAACGTCATCAACTGTTGGTTCAATCTCTGTTCCTCTTTGAAAAAAGTCTCTCAATCCCATTGGTTAACCTCCTTCCTTTGGTAATAAAAAAAGAACCCTTGCGGATTCTAAATAACTTGGATAGTAAAATCTGATTGATTCAAGAAATAATCTTGTTGTAATAGGTAAGTTGCATTTATAAGGCTTACAACCATATCAACTTTGCCTTTTGATTTTTTCTTGTTTACATATTGATTTTTATTTGTGTCATAAACACATCTTGCATTTTGAAAATTAATTTCTAAAAGTTTGTTATGCTCATATGCAAACTCTTTTGAAAGTATTTTTTCTTTCAAAAGTTTTGTCGGAGGATGCAACACACTTGAATGTTGCCTTACCTCAACCATATTAAAGCCTTCATTTTCAAGTTTTTGTGCTGTAGATAGACAATTCCACCTATCATATCCAATTGCTTGAATTTGAACGTTAAATCGTTCTTCTAGTCTCAATATAAAATCTTCAACAACTGAATAATCTATCGTTCTGTCACCGCAAACAATAACTTTTTCGGTTTTAATCAGTTCTCTATAATTGACTTTTTCTCTTGCTGTCTTTTCTTCAATTCTTCCACTAGGAATAAATGCAAATGATTCAGCAAGTATATTATTGTCATCGTCAACGCTTACCATTGCAACGGATGTGTTATCGTCTGTTTCTGATAAGTCAAGTCCGATATAAACAACTCGACCGTTCCAGTCTATGTTGGCAACTTTACACTCTTGTACGTCTTTAACGTCAATATACGTTTCTGTTCCAACGCCTTGATAAATAATGTTGCAGTGCTTTGTTACAAAGTTTTCTCTTGCACTTTCTACGGCTATCGCATAGGCTCTTTTCTTTAATAAATCTTCCCATATTTCGGGAATCTCTAATGCTACTGGATTAGCTTGTTGTAAAATCAAATCGTCTGTTTCCCAGTTCTTAGTGTTGTCCGGCTCGTATAGTAACGAAAACCTTGTTTCGTCTTTTTCCAGTCCGTCTAACACCTTTTTGGAATAATTAACTTCATCTTCAAAAGGGTTGTCTATTGTCGGGTATTTAGTTGAAATGATAAAGCCTAATTTATTCAAAATATTCAATTGCCCCGACCTCATAGCCTCAATAGGATAAGATACTGGTAACGCCCCGACTTCATCTGCACAAAAAGCGTTCGGCAATTTACCATCCATTCTTGATGTTGAATATGATAACGGTATATATTGCGTTTGTGTCGGCTTGAACATGATATAATCACGTAAAATCTTAAATCTCTTACTATCTTTGTATTCATACACTAGCGGACTTGACCTAATTGTTTCAGATATTGCCTCTCTGATTTCTCTTGATAACGAACCATCTGGTGCGACACTGTAAAACTTTGAAAAGTTAGGCTCTGTCAAAAACAGCAAAATAAATATTGTTGCTATTGTGTAAGTTTTAAAGTTTTTTCGACATATCTCTAATATTCCAGTCTCATATCTTCGCTTGTCCTCATTCTCACGATACACCGTACATAAAATTGCAATATAAAACAGCCATTGATAACCACAAGTGCAGTTATATAATGGCTGTCCTGCTTTCAATCCTTTAGGCATATTTAAGATTTTCAATACATTTTCAACTTGATTCAATTTCTTTTCGCTGATTATATATTTCTTGTCCTTGCCCTCACAGATTCGCATAAATTCTTTCATTTGCAAACGTACGTATTTTGGTGTAATCTTTTGATTGACTGACCGTTTGCAAAATTCATACGCCTTATTCATTTGAACCACTTCCATTGATTATTTTCATTAATGGGTCTTCCTCCGGTTCTGCCTGCTCTTCAACATTGAACCCTTTAATAATTCTCATAAGGGTTGAAACGGTCTTGTTTGCTGAATCTGTTGTTTTGTTATACTCTGCAACGGCTGGGTTCGTGTAAAGATTTTTACGCCCTTTGACATATTCCTTTGATACAAGCATCCCTTCATCCTTCATAGCCTTTTCAAGTTCTGTTAATATGTTTAGCTGTACTTGATAACGCTTAAATGTGGTTAAAAAGAAAAAATTTGATTGCACACCGCTTTCTTCTGCGATTCTGATTATTTCCTCTGCTTGCTCCTGCAAACTTATTTTCTTTGCCATATTCTCACCTCTTTCTTCATTCAATTTTTATGGCAGTAAAAAAGCACCCTTGCGGATGCCTTTTAATTATTAAATATCAAATTCCTTAATGTATTCACCAGTTCCACCGATAACAAATTCATTCATCGGGATTGCGTTACCATTTTTCTTAAGGATAACGCAAGCTGTGTGACCTGCCCCACCTTCATAACCTTCATCCTCGCTACTGCCAAATACATAACCGTTTTCATATTCTGTACACGAATCTGTGTTAGGCTTTAACATCTTTGCCCGCTTATAAGCATCTTCATAACTAATCATATTAACACTCCTTTTTATTTATTTTTTCTTTGGATTCTGCCTAAACGCCTTTCTAGCATTATCCGAAAAATCCAAATTATCAACCCTTGTTATTTCTGTCTTTTTCGTCTGGATTGCTTTAAACAAATCTTTACCGCTGTACGTCTTGCCAACTTGCCCATCGTAATAATAGGTTTTACCGTTCTTTTGAATTACGTTTATAACGTGACCGCCTGAATTTCTGCCCTTCCACTGAACCGACATAACCGCACGTGAACCATCACCATAGTTTTTCATCTTGCTTTCCAGTGCTTTCTGCGTTGCGTTCGGTGTAAAGTGTCCGACATTCTCAATCTTTGCACCTTTAAATCCTTTTGCCCAATTTCCGTGGTTTGGCATTGTGTCACCTTTATATGTTGGTGATGCTATTACATCATATCCTCTAAATCTTGCCTCTGTTGTCTGAACAACCCTTTGACAATTCATACTGTAATCACCATATTGATTATTGTAAAAAGGGTTTGCGCCTAATACTGCACGTGATATGCTCATAGGTCTGCCTTGTTTTCCTAGTGCATCCGCTAATGTTTTAGGATTGCCTGGCATTGCATCCATTAGCAAATCACCACCGCCACCGCCACCGGGCGTTGCGGATGGAACACTTGCACCTCTACCTCCCATTATATTAGTCTCCTTTCTTTTCTTCAACAACTTTCCAATTTTCTGTTACTTTATTTTCAAAATATACTGTTTTGATATTTCCAAAATCATATTCTAATTGACCGCCATATATTAGAATTGCTGACGGTTCAATCTGCTTTATCATTTCATCAACGCCAGCTTTCCAAACCTTCAAAGCATCTTCATCTCGCTTAACGCCTATGGTACTAATCGAAACAATACTGCCTTTAGGAATACCCTTAAAACAAAATTTAAAAGTTTCTTCCTCTGCCCAACTGATAGTTGGAATTACTTTAATTCCCCTACTCTGATAATATGCCCCGATTTGTCTTGAACGATATATATTCCAAATCTTCATTGGCATTGGCATATCCATATAAAGCGAAAAATCAGGCGTTAAAATACAATCATATTCAAACAATGTATCAAGGTATTTTTCAGGATAATTCCAAACTCTTTCAAACTGGTAGTCATCCACATAAAAATGTATACCAGTGTTTTTATTTTTGCTTGATTTTGCATAGTTGAAACCGATTAATTCATCGGGTATATAGTGGTCATTCTGAATTATTGGCATTTGCCAAAAATCATTTTCTAAATCAACATAATTTAACAAGTCAAGATTGTATGCCTTATTAGTTCTTAACCGTTCATCACCGTAAAAACCGCCGTCATCCAGTTCTTCGATGTAGTCCGTTGCTAGCGGTTCAATCTCTAACCCGAACGATGTCATATCTATGTCAACGTCTTCAAGTTCAATTTGCAGTTTTGAATTATCCCACGTGGCAATCTCTCCGACTTTATTATCTGCAATTCTAAAAGCCTTTATCTGGTCTTCTGTTAAGTCCTAATTGCTTTGATGCTTTCAATCGTGTATGACCTGTCACAATTACATTGTTTTTATCAATCACTATCGGTACTTTAAATCCGAATTGTTTAATTGATTCAGCAACGTACTCCACAGCGTCATCGTTAAGTCTTGGATTGTTCTTATATGGCTTTAATTCGTCAATTTTAATGTTTTCCACTTCCATATGCGCCTCTCTGCATCACTCTTAATTGTTTTTAATCGTTTTTTTAACCTTTTTAGAGGGTTTTCGTGATTATATATATTTTTATACCGTTTTTCCAAAAAACAACGCATTTTTCAATGTTTTTGTAACTAAAGGTGGCGTGTTGGTTTCGGTCTGTCCTTGTAAAAAAGCTATAAAGGATAGGGGGGATTTATTTTTCCTCCCTAATCCTCACTAGCTTATGTAAATAATCTTTATTTAACTTGCCATTGTCCGCTTCTTTATGATGCAATACACACAAGCATATTAAGTTACTATCATCAAGTAGCTTATCTGGTGCATCTTTTACCTTGTCAATGTGATGTACTTCTAACTTGTTGTAAGTATATATGCCATTGTCTCTGCATACCTCGCATAGATGATTGGCTTTGTCTTTAATGTCATCGGCTTTCTTATGCCACGCATATTTATTTCTTAATGCTCTTTCATTGCCTCCGTTGTATACTCTTCCAACGTTACACTTATAATTGACATCGTGTATCTTTCCGCATCTTGAACAAGACTTATACATCGTACTTCACATTCTGCCACTTCTTATAAGCATCAAGATAAAGTTCTTTCTTGTCTCCGTTGTATGTTAATTCGTAAAACATACCATCACTCACATTAGTTGATAATAACGCTTTGTGGTTCTGTAATGTCTTGCAATACCATACAACATATACATCATCTTGTGTTATGTCTGCTTTATCTGTCTTTTCGCAATGACTATTAAAATACTCTACTATCTTGCTTTTACATAATTCAATAAATTCTTTACTTCCCATATTTTCTCCTAAATCTTTAACACTTGTCCAACATAGATTAAGTTCTTATCCTTGATGTTATTCTTCTTTACTAGACTATCAACAGTAGTATTATACTTCTTTGCTATCTCCGAAAGAGTATCACCCGACTTAACCTTATATGTCTTCGTTTCTTTCTTTGCCGGTTCTTTCTTTGTGCTGCTTTCCTTCTTGGCTGTTGTGGTCTTCTTATATCCGTTATAACCTTTGCTCTTAATGATACTAGGAAAGTCCTTATATGCTATATCTGTATCAATCTGCTTTCCTGCTATCTTTCCACTATCGCTATTCTGCCATAAGTCAAAATCATCATAATTGAATGATGGCTTTTTACTAGTCCAGCACGCAACCCACTTTGTATAGTTTTTAAGTCTTGAAGTATCAATCTGGTTATTTAACCAGCTTAATGATGCATATACACCCACATAGTAACCTTTCTTTTCCAGTGTTTCACAGAAAGCAATAATAGCATCTGTTACTTTCTTCTTTTTGCCTGCCTGCCATTTTGCATCTTCAACATCAATATAAATAGGCATTTCAAACTGTTTGCCTTTCAAACACTTCTCATAAAGGAAATTAGCCTCTGCCACGCCTTCTTTGCGTGTATCTGCACAAGAATAGTAATATACGCCAACTGGTAAGTTGTTCTTTTTAGCATCCTTGTAAAATGTTTCAAATTGACTATCTTTATTAAAGCTTTTGCCGTTTCCCTGCCCAGTATAGCCACCTCGCAAGATAACGAACTCTTTACCAGCCTTTTTTACATCTGCCATTTTAAGCCCTGATTGCCATTTGCTAATGTCAATACCTTTCATTGCTTATTCCTCCTTTTTTGCTACGTTCTTGATTCCGCTGAATAGTCCGCACGCGCTTAATCCGATAGCAACACCAACTATTACACCGTTAACTGCTCCGTAGCCTAGTGCATAACCGAAAATTACAATACCGCTTATGATTCCTAATGCTAAATCTAATAGTGGAATGTATTTCTTTTTCATTCCTAGTTTTTTAGCAATTCCAGCTAAACCGATAACCATTGTAACTTGTGCAACTGGTGTTATTAAGTATTCAATTAATTCATTTGCGTTCATATTCGTACCTCCTTTTACATCGTATAATTTAACACTTTTCGACCTCGCATTTCACTAGCATTTACTATCATCTTTTAAAGATTTTCTAATTATTTTCAATACTCTGTGTATTTGCGATTCAGAATAGCCAATTTTTACGGCTATAGCTTTGATTTTTTCGTTGTTCACATAACGTAACAAGTAAATTGTGTCTTCTATTTTGCTTGACTGTTGTAATTCCTCTTTTTTCGCCACCAGCAATTCCCTTCGACCGTCAAGAATTGTTTTAGCCTCTTCTAGTCTTTCATCAATGCGTTTTTCCTCTTTCTTGATTAAATAATCGTCAAACGTATTCTTGAATGAACTAGATTTGACTTTTTCGCTATCGTACTTGATGGCACTGGGTAACGTTTTTGCAAATAGGTTTTCTTTTTCAGTTAAAACCTCTTCATACTTGCGTTGTGTGTCTATGTATTTTTTTCTTAAATCTGCGTACTCGTGATATATCACTTTTTATCTTCCTCCATTAAAAATTCAAGCTCTATTTTAAGATTTTTAAGTGCCAATTTATATGCTTCAATTAGATAATATGCTTCGGTTCTAATTTGCTTTTCTTGTTCAAGCTGATACTCTAATTTTTCGCAAGCTTTGTCATATTCTCTTGGCGTGCATAAATCAGCTTCATACAATGCTCTTATATCATCCTCGCTATAACAATCTTCACCTTTGAATACTATGTAATTAAGATTCGCTTTTGCTTTGTCTTTCTCGTATTTTTCCTTCGCTTTATCAAGCAGTTTTTCGTTTTGGTTTATTGCCTTTTTATAGGCTTTGATTTCGTCTTTATTATTCATCTATTCCACCTGCCTTTACTATTACTATTGCTTGTCTTAAGATTTGTGCACTCAAACACTCATAATTTTCTAGACAAACCTTCTTTTTATCTTCTAGTTGTTCCACAACCTTATCCACGTTATAGGCTGTTGGCTGTTCATCTACTGCCTTAATACATTCCTGTATTGTATTTATATGTGCTTTCTAAATTTCTAAATGGTGCAATTTGTAAAGCATAATCGTTTAAATGTAATATTAATTCGTCTGCATCAATTAATCTCATTTTCTACCTCTTTCTGAATGTTATTTTGTTAACTCTTCTAATTCTTTCCTAAGTTCTCTCTGCCTATTCCTAATACCTCTTAATCTTCTTTTTTCGGCTTCTGACTGAATATCAGCCATTTCAAGATAGAACTCCTCTTCATTCAACTGTTTTAATTCGTTTTGTATCTCTGCTATTCTGTTTCCGTTTAACATCATTCAATCTTCAACCTTTCCTTTTTTACTTTCTTCTTTGCCTTTTCCAATATTGCTAATCTTGTTCGCTCCCAATCTTCCAACAGCTCTATCGGAATGTTGCTTTTGGAATCAACTGTGTAGATCCTCGCAAAAGACATCTTGTATCTGCGTGTCCCCTTGTTGCTTCCACCACATACACGATTGTTGAACTGCTTATCGTTTAGGTCGTATTTTTCCATTATTTCGGCTCTCGTCAGCGTTTCGATAAATTCGCCCTCAACGTAAACGTTATATTCCGTCATTGTTGGTTCCATTATTATCACCTCTTTCTAATTATTTATTTTTGAAACTTAAAATAATAAGCGTTGCACAAATAATTACTGTGATAATTACTGATGTACTCATATCTTTTCACCTCCTTATAGTCCTAATAACTGTTCCATTTCTTTATAATCTTCTTTTAGTTTCTCTTTCCTTCTGTCTGTGCCTTTAACCTCAATCGGTACGCACATTTCAAGAAGTCTCGAATAAATCCTCTGCTTCCGTACTTCCGTTGGGTGTTTCAGTTCCTCTGCCGTTAGATTCGTCGTTACTATCAATGGCTGACCACTCCTGTATCTTGCGTCGATAATGTTCTGAACGATTTCGCCCATATACTCTGTGTCACGTTCACTCGCCAAGTCGTCAATCACAAGCAGTGAGAAGTCGTCCAATCCGTCTATGTATGCTTGTTTTCCTTGCCACATTCCACTTATCGTATTTGTCAACCTCGAGAAGTTCGTCACCAAGCAGGGAAAGCCCCTGCTTATCAGCTCGTTGGCTATGCAGGCACTGATGAATGTCTTTCCTGTACCTACTGTGCCGTACAGGAGCAATCCTTTGCTCTGCTTGTACATTTCCCTGAAATTCTCGACGTAATTGTGAGCTATTTTCGAGATTTTTTCATTCTTCAAATCGTCATGTTCAAACGTCCAATTTTGCAATTCCGAATCAGGGAATCCCATTCTTCTTAATTCTCTAATGCGTTTAGCTTTCTCTTCTTTTTCTCGCTCTGCCTCTTCTCTGTCTCTCTTTTCAGCTTCGCATTTGCATAAGCAGAATGGCGTCCTGATTTTTCCGAAGACTTCTATCTTCGCTTGCTTTGGTGTTCGACACTTGTGGCAGTACAGTAAGCCATCAACGTAGTAGTCACCATCTTCTGCCTTAATGCTTGTGTTTTTCTCGATTTCATCAATAATCATTCGTCCCAACTCCTCGCTTCTTTTTCTCTCTGCCTATCATTTAATGTTCTATCCCTGCATAAGACGTAAATGAATATTAATTCAACTACTACTGCTCCTGCTAGTATTAATTTAATCATCTATTCCACCTGCCTTTACTATACTTATAATAGTCTGATATAATGCTGAATTTTTACCAACAAGTTTGGTAATGTATGCATCCAACTCTTCCACCACCTTATCTACATCATAGGCTGTTGGCATCTGTTTGATTACTCCTTTAAACATTTCACCACCTTCAATTCCAAATTTTTCAACAAATATTTGCGTGTATTCTTCTATTGATTTATCTGCATCTATTAATCTCATCCTGTTCACTCTCCTTCTTTGCTAATTTCTATGTTTAGAACGCAACATACAGAATAACAATTCGTTCATTGAACGTTTTCTTGATGACTGTCTGCTTGGTATTATTTTATATAATTTCCAACTCGTATCTGCTTCCAGAGGTGTTGGATTTTTAAATTCTTCATATATTTCTCGCGCATCTTTTAAGTTAATATGAGTAGGTATTGGCACCATAATCCCCACGTTATTGTTACTTTCTGGATAATTTTCTTTAAGATATTTCCAAAACTTATCCTCTCTTAAATCGTCCATTAATTCCTTGTACGTTTCCATTGTTGTGACCATATAGTTCTGTTCTCCATAAAATCTTAATCCATTACCGCTATATACATCATTCACACACGATTTAATTTCATAACAAATAAATTCTCCTTTCTCAATATCACTCACACAAGTAACACCTGCTGGAATAAATTGTATTAAATCAACTCTTTTCGGATGAGCTGTTCCATAATCTATCGTAACCTCTTTGGCATAATATTTTCTGTCCTGCAAACTCTCTTCTAATAAATCAGTTAGAAACATTGTTGTCGCTTTCCTATTCATCTTTCTGCTCCTTTCAACCTATAGCGTGATATGCTATCCAAACGATAAATATAAAAATTGCAATTAAGCACTCTGCCAGAAAAATATATGCATATACATCACTGTCAAATATGTTAATTAAAATCCATATATTCCCAATCGCTAGTATGCCTATTAGCATTGCCTTAATTAATCTTATCCAATCCATCTAGTCCTCACTTTCTGCTAGTTTTGCGTATTTCCAAAAAGTCACATCATATTCATCATCCACTGTCCAAGATGTAGCTCCACTCACCCATGCATAAACTTTTCCATCTGCAAATTTAGCAAAATATCTATTCACCCATTCTTTATCTTCATTATTTCTAACCAATATTGGTGTATCAACCTTAACCTTGCACCAATCAATCTCTGGCTCTTTGTATTCTGAAAGCAACCATTTTAATATGTTTTTTCTGCAGCTTTCTTTATAAAATTCTTCTTCGGTAATATTAGCTTGTTCCATAAGTACTTTTTTGCAATTACTACAATGAGTATAATTACAGTCAGTCAGAATGCCGTTTTGATAAAATCCTAACCTGTCTACGTTGATAATTCCTAATCTAACTAATTCATTTTTAAATTTTTCAATATTTAACATTTCTCTCACTCCTTTCTAACTCTTCCAGGCGATGCTCTATTTCTTTATTTGTCATTTTCGTTCTCCTTAAAATGCAATTCCATTAAGTCAGCAATCATCAGATATTCTTTTGCTTTCTTGCTTTCGCCGTGAGTTTCCTTAACGATAGCTCTAAACTCTTTCAAATCTCCATAAAAGCATCCGCATTGAACTCTGACCTTGCCATCCTTACATTTGAAAAATGTAGTTGTTCGGTATTCTCTGCCGAATCCCTTAACTATTGTATAGTCAGCGTTGCCAGATACCCAAGCGTTGCCATATACACGAGCGTTGCCATATACACAAGCGTTGCCAGATACACAAGCGTCGCCAGATACACGAGCGTTGCCAGATACCCAAGCGTTGCCATATACACGAGCGTTGCCATATACACAAGCGTTGCCAGATACACGAGCGTTGCCAGATACACGAGCGTTGCCAGATACACGAGCGTTGCCAGATACCCAAGCGTCGCCGTCGTAGTCTAAATTCTCCTCTTTTTCAATATATCCGCCTAGCTCTCCTGCTTCCACATCTCCAAAGCTGATTAACGCCTTAATCTGGAATAGCTTTTTTCCTAAAAACATTTTTGTATTAGTTGTTAATTCAAATTTTTTCATTTATTTATTCCTCCTGATTAATATTTAATTGTTTGAATAATTCACACATTACATTTACAACTATTGAGTTCCCTAATTGCTTATATAACTGTGACTTGCTATTTACTCTTTCCATCTTGGTGATGTCTTCATCAGATACTCCCATCAGCCTTCCACATTCTCGAGGAGTTAATTTTCTGATTTTAAATTCGTCTCTTTTTTCAATAACAGCATTGACTGAATTAAATTCACTCATATTAGTTTTGTAGTACCCTGCTAGAAGTGTGTTAGCTATTTTCCGAACCTTCCCATCTGTCGTGACTGCTTCTACTGTTGTGCTTTCATCAATTTGTCCGTTTTCAATAAGCCTTTTTATCAACTTTGTGTCCTCCACATTGTTTCTATAACATTTTTCATCGACAGTTTTTTCCAAAAGGTCCTTTGTTTTCTTTTTTAGTTTTATTTTTTTAGGAAATTTATAATTATAATTTCCTAAAATCGAAACCATGAACGTTCGATTTCTGCTTTGCGGGATTCCGTAATCTTTCGAGTTCAAATCTTTCCAATAATTTCTGAAGCCAATGCTTTCGAGGAAATCAATCCATTTGTTGAAATCATCAATATTTTTTTTGCTATGAACCTGTGGCACATTCTCCATCAGCAGAATTTGTGGTAGTTCTTTTTTTGCCACTACAATTTCTTTGAACAATCTTTCAACCTCCCAAAGTAGTCCACTTCTTGTTCCACTTCCTTTTTTCATTCCTGCCTGCTTGCCTGTTAGCGATAAATCTGTACAAGGGAACGAGTAAGTAAGTAAGTAAGTAAATTCATCTGTACGTTCAATTCCTAGGTCCTCTGCGTGTACTTTAGTGATGTCTAGCACCGGGAAAGCTGTGTCGTGAACGGTGTTGTAGGACTCAATTGCAAACTTATCAAATTCTATGACTCTATAATGTTCGAATTTAGCACCTATCCGTTTTAACGCCATCGCTTGACTTCCATATCCTGCAAAAAGCTCTATAAGACGTATTGGCTTTGTTATCGCAATTTCCGGATATAGATAGCTATATATGTCTATTTGCTCCAATTTAACCTCCTATAGTATGCCGTCGAGGATGTCGTCCTCTTGGCTTTTTGCTTTTTTATCATCTTTCAGCTCGTATACTGACTGCCAACTGTGTTCAATCGACTGCTCTAATATCTTAATCTGCGTGTCTTCATCGTCTGACAGCTTTTGAAGTTTATTTAGCATAATCTTCAATGCCTGCTCACTCATTGGCTTTTTAATCAATTTGCGCATTTCAATAAAATCGAATATACTTTTCTTAAGAGTGGAGTTAGAGGTGAATGTATTAATCGTGTCTATATATATATTCTTACTCTTACTCTTACTCTTACTCTTACTCTTACTCTTACTCTTACTTGGACACGTTGGACATTCGCTGGACATTCGTTGGACATTGTCCGCATTTTCTTCCTTATCTTCAATAAGTAACTTTTCTTTTTGTCTGTGAAATCGTTTCTGTTCTGCCCAATAGCTTTCACTTCCAATCATCTTGTTGACTTCCTGCATAAAGTAAGTCCCATCATCCAACACTTCCATCATATCCAACTGCTCGAATATCTTAATCGCCGACCTGACAGTATCAACGTTAGTATTCGTTATAGTCGCCAGCATATCCTCGTTATAGGGAATATCCTCGTTAAATCTTAAATTCCCTTCGTGGTCTACTGATTCGCACAGCAGTTTCAAATAGAAAAGTATGTAGTCCTTGCCGTTTGGCATTGATTCTATGATTCTTATGTCATGTCGTTTGAAGAAGTCTTTTTTCAGTTTGAGCCAGTAGTACTTTTTATCTTTTTCTGCCATATTCATTCCTCTCTTAAGTGATATACAGTCACCATCTTGCCTGTATATTGACATTTTTTCTTTCCAACAGGCTCGACCTCTCCTTGCTGTGACATTTCCGTTAAGCGTGGAGCTGTGAAGTTCCGTTCGCTCGTTGGTATGTAATGCTTAATCTTCATCAGTACGGCGACTTCTTTAGCTGTGGCGTCGCCCTCTTTCAGACATTCTCGTATCTGCTTGTATCTCAACTGCTTGTCTACGCTCTCGTTAGCTTCTGCTCTTGTGTCTAATGTCACACATTCTCCTGCTCGTCGTTCTATCATTCATCTACCTCCTCAATCGTTATGATTACTTTTGCCTCCTTGGCATACTCGAACGTGTCCTTGAACGCTGTAACGTATCTTCTACTATCGTCTTTCAGCTTTCCAAACTTGACTAGTGCGTCTAGTATGTGCTTCTTGGCGTAGCATACATTATCAAGGTCACGCCTCTTGTTGCCTTCAATCCAATGAAAGTGTATCTTTACAGGTCTCTCGAACCTTGGCAATCGCCTAATGAATACTCCGATGTCGCTTTCAATGTCTCGTTTAAACTTCGACGCCTGATAAGGATTGCTCCTGCATACGTTAATGTATTCGTTTAGGCTTGGAAGCTTCATCGGAATTTCACAGATAACTCTTGCCGTATTTTTTGATGAAATCTTCTCTTGTTCCATTTTTCGTTTCCCACCTTTCTTGGCATTCTTTTTTTAATCTCAAATCTAGTTCTTTGTTACCATTATGGACGCCGTACCTACTCATATTGTGATGATTGGCACATAAGTATACCCAACAGCCATCTTGCTCGGATAACTTTCTATTCGCCATTCCGAAAAAGATATGATGGCGATGTAGGTTAATCGTTGTGTGGCAACAGTAACAGCTTTTTTCATTTGATAAAATTGACTTGCTCATTTCCACATTCCTTTCAGCCGTTCAATCTCGGCAGGCGTCATTGTTTCAATGCCTAAATTTTTAGCTTCTTGAACTATCCCATCTATAAGTAGGCTCATTTCCTTTGTGTCATATTCGCTTGAACCTTTAAAAATGCGATAATGTGTGAAGTTTTTGCCGTTAAGGTAAGATTGTCCCACTTTTTCATAATATTTGAAATATCCGTCAATTTTTACGTCTGAGACTATGCTCACAAGTTCACTCTGTCCGTAACTCTTCAACATTTCAACATATACGTCCTCTTTTTTGAGTGGTGGTCGCATTGCCTCAGCTATCTTGGTTATTAACGCCCAACAGTAAGCGTTAGCGTTGAGCGACCTTTTCTCTCTGTGTTCCTTGATGTCGAATAGCTTATCTCTGCTCTGATTGAATAGCCATTGAATTAATTGCTCTGCATTCCCTGTCATACTTCCTCCTAGAACGGCAGGTCGACATTATCAGGAATAGACACGAACTCGTTTTCGTTCGTCTGCTCTTGCGATTTTTTGCTTTCTGCAAATTCTTGGCTTTCGACAACTACTTCTGTTGTGTAAACTGTCTTACCATCCTTGTCCTGATAACTGCCTGTCTGAATACGACCTTCTAACACTATCTTAGTTCCCTGATGTAAATACTTTTCGGCAAACTCTGCGCTTTTTCCAAATGCAACACATCTGATAAAATCTGCGCTCTGCTCGTCTCTCTTATAGCGTCTGTCTACTGCTAGTGTGTATCTTGCAATAGCCAGCTCTCCACCATTACTGTAAGTTACTTCTGCGTCCCTTGTAAGACGCCCCATCAAAACGACCTTATTCATCTTCAACCTCCACTTCTGCGTTTTTGTCATAAACTAAATCAAGTAAAGCACCTGATGAAAGTCTAATGTAGATTAATACTGTTTTTTCGTCTCGTTCTTCCCAATACTCAAATTTGCCTTTTTGCTCGTAAGGTAACACTCCCAATGTGAATTTAACGACGTCGCCTTTTTTTAATTCAGTGTACTTCATGTATACCTCCTACTTAATCTGCATATTCTGATATTCTAAGAGCATAGCTCCCTTAATGTCTTCTCCGTCCTTGATTGCTTTGGCGATAGCTCGCTTGTCGTAGCTTGGCGTATAAGTTGTAAAACGTTCATCGTCGAAGTCGCCAGCAAGCTCTAATTTTGCACTTTTTCTGTAGGTGATAACAAGCTGTTCGTCCTCGTACTTTTCGCCGTTCAGACAAGCTTCTAGATACTTAGTTAATGATTCTATCTTGCTGTTTTTCGACTTAATTCTTGCGTCGAACTTAGCTTTTTCGTCTTTTAAAGCTGTGACTTCTGCATTGAGATTTTTTATCCAAAGTCCGATGTTTTTAATCTTCGTTTCCTTTTTTTCCTCCAATGCTGAAAGTCGTTCAATATCGACTTCTCCTGTCTCGTAATCTATGCAGTCCTCAATCTCTGCCATAATTTCATATAAGTTCATTATTTTCTCCTTTCGAAAAAGTTAATTATTTTACTAAAAATTCCAAACCCTGCATAGCCAAAGCAAGGCGATACTACGCAGTATATTAATACCTTTTGAAGCAGTGTGTCATACTGCCAAAGTCCTGCATTAATCAGTAGTGTGTTAATTAATATTCCACAGATTAAGCAGGTGATAGCCAATGCGTCCTCATAGTCGAATACTTCTGTATTCCTTACTTCCAATCTACTTGCTTTCATTTCTCTCTGCCTCCTTGCGCTTAATTGCAAGCATATATGCGTAGTAGTCTTTATCGACTGTTTTTAGCAATTCGCTTAGATACATCGTGCTGAATGTTAATTCGTCGTCGCTATAGCTTGCTTTTTCGCAATTATCATAAAGGAACTGCATTACTTTCTTTGCAATAAAATTGTCTTCCATAATTCTGTCGTATTCGGCACGTGGTAGTGTGACTGTTCCTTCTCCACTGTTAACTTCTCTCATTTAATTACCTCCGTTTATCTTACTGATTAATTCTGACGCCTTGTCGAATGCCATGTCTTCAAGCCTTGCTATGCCGTTTAAATTTAAAAGCTTGTCAAGATTTTCTCCTGTATATACTTTTGCGAGTACCTTTATTTGATTTGGTGTAGCCTTGCGCTCTCCCTGATTAGTGATTGCATTAGTTACTTCTTCGAATGAAGCTACCGATGTGTCAATTCCGAATCCTGCCATTCCTAACGCTCTACCAACTGCTGATGTCTCACAGTTCTCAATGTATGATGTCTTGTTGATGAATGACGAGTTCTCCTTTTCATAAGCCGTACCTGTTCCAAGTAAGTAAGGTTCGCCATCCTCGTAGTAGCCGACCTTGGCGATAAATATGCATACGCCGTTTTCGTTGCTTTTTAGTGTTGTCTCAATAAATCCTTCAGGATATATCATTCTGAACGCCTTTATTCGCTGATTTACTTCTGCGTATTCCTTACCCTTGATGTCTGTTGTTTTGATTGTTTCATTTGCCTTCGCGATGTCTTCGTATTTAACCATTTTTTCTCCTTTCTTAATATGGTGCTGTCAATTCTGACTGTATGACCTGCTATACTTTTTTCTCTAGTGCCGTCTCTTAAGACGTGCGTCACCATTACATCACCTCCTTTTTTGTGAAAAGCTCTTCGAGTGGGATGTCAACACCAATGGCTTTTTTTATTCTTAAAGTTTCGTCAAAAGTAAATTTACTTTTCCCATTCATTTTCAAAGAGAATGTTGAATATGACATATTCGCTTTTTTTGCTACCTCTGCATTTGTGAGTCCTGCTCTTGCTATTTCTGCATTTAGGTTTGGAAACATTCGTATTCCCTCCTTTC